>Ga0209367_1000295_pt1 | contig 44946 bp, 28 predicted proteins | sample WorMetLIZISLAND2_FD_187412 | JGI IMG/M metagenome (GOLD analysis project Ga0209367, IMG submission 187412) | Marine gutless worms symbiont microbial communities from Max Planck institute for Marine Microbiology, Germany - Olavius geniculatus... ... | reverse complement strand
ATCTAGAATTACAGTCTTTAGAAAGAAGGTGCCTTAATCAGGACATAATAATGTGTTATAAAATTGTTCGTGGAATGGTTGATGTAAATTTATCAAACTTTTTTTACATTGTCTGGTTCTAGTATTACACGTGGCCATTGCTATAAGATTAGTTTTCACCACTGTCGTGTCAATGCTCGTTTAAATTTTTTCAGTAATCGTGTTATTGCAGTTTGGAATTCTCTGCCTGAAACTGTTGTGACAGCCCCAACAATAGACATGTTTAAATCTTTGCTTATGAAGCTTGAACTGCCTATAGTTTGATTGTGATAGGTATTAGTTTTATTTGTATTTGTTCTATGTATTGCTTATTTTTCTTTTTCTTTTTTTAACAGGGCACATATTAGAGGCTTGCCCTTTGTGTTCTTTATCAGACCACATGCACTGCGTTATTGATTTTATGTTTGTAACTTCGTCTGGTATGAATTAAATGATTATGATTATGATTAATACTCAAAACTTAGAACAGCGCAAATATTTTTGTGCTACAATTACGTTGCGAAGAATTGGCCAGGGATAAGCGTAAGCTAAATCACGGTCTGCAATGGGATAAGTGAGTGTCAAACGAACTTTACACTCCACAGTGGCTTAACCAACACTTGTTTCACCGCCGCCTACGGTCGGTAGTGTGAGGATACACCGTCGTTCGTCTGGTCACGCTAAATTGCAACCGTGAAGCTATCAACCCTTTATACCACTCGAGACATGATGCTGCAGATAGGTAGGAAGTACGAACGATACCGTCAACTAAATTAAATGAGCTGCTTACGATTGCTTTGGGTTTTGCTTTTGTTCTGGTTTTACGGTAGTTTTATCGTACGCCCAGGCGCCATTTTAGTTTTCATTGCAGTGACCGTGTAGCGTTGTTATGCCTAGCACGTGCTGTCTGGCACCGGCGTGCATACGGACCCTCATTTACCCCTCCCCTCACCCTACCTCGTGCCGGCGGATTTCCTACCCCTCCGAGGCGTCACCAGGTGATGCGAGCAGCAGGGCTCTACTTGTGCATCGTCAGAATAGCAGTTTGTCGTCAGGGAATCACTGTTCAGTGTTGAACGAATTATGTACGTTCAATTGTCTCGATAGCAATAGGCACGACGTGCGCCAATTTTCGCCGTTCCTATACGTAGTCTTTCTGACTTACTGAACGTCTTTTCAGCACCAAGAAGAATAGTATTTCTACGTTCGATCTAGCACTACTGCGCGCTGATAACCGACGGCGATGCAGCCGACTGTGAACAAAACTCTCATCATAACGCTGGTGCCTGTTTTTTTCATCATCGTTGTAGCAGACAGTTAGAAGATTTCACCATTGCCGACTTTGCCGGTTCTGGGGACTAAATAAGTTCTAACGCACGGAGTTGGAGTAAACAAACCCATCATTATCAGTTTATCATCAGCAGAGAGAGAAGGTTCGTGCTGAAGCTACTCTAGCTGTAGTTTCGAGTAGCCTACATATAGGCTACAACGAGTGAAGTCCAGCACGATGCAAGCAATAAATGCGCGTTTTGACAGCGGAAAAGATTCGTTGACGGTGAGACGCGTTTTGGTCGATGATGACGAGGACATAGACGAAGACGAGCGAGACGAAGTGTGGACGCAGCAAGAACCGAGACCAGTTGATGGACCGCGACCAGAGATCGACGTCACCCCGAGTAGCGCCAACTCAACAACGGATCGAACCGACGCCGACTTCGACACGTCCGAGAGAATTGTAATCAACGTGAGTGGCATGCGAGTCGAGACGAGACTGCGAACTTTAGGAACGTTCCCGGACACGCTGCTGGGTGACTCCAGTCGCCGAACACGATACTATGATCCGCTCAGGAACGAGTACTTCTTCGACAGAAACCGACTCTGCTTCGACTCCATTCTCTACTATTACCAGGTAAATTATACGAAATTGAATAAGATATGTAATACGCCATAATAAGGTATAGTAATATGTCTGATTCGAGTTAGCGATTGATTAATTAATTGATAGTTCAGCCTCATGGGTTAAACGATGACTATCATTATTGATTGAGGCCGCAGCGTTTGAGTGCCTCTGTGCTTTTATGCGCTATGTATAAATTTGCTTTTTTATTAGCCGACCGTATTAACGATCGCGCTTCTGTTATGGTGCTCCGTCAGTCTGTCGTCTGTTTTCTGTGAATATATATATTGTTGCTAAACGGTACCTATTACCAAAAAACTCTAAATTACTTGCATCACGAATTGCGGCCAAACCACTCCAGTTAGCGGCATGGTTGCTATTGAAGCCTATAGGAACTAAGCAACGCCTTATCCAACGCTACCATCACTGACCCCCTACGGACACCTGTTCTCCCAAAATAGGCGTTCCGAATCCAGGCCTCCAATTTTGCATCTCAAGCATTTGCGGAGTGTTGCCGACAGTTTACGTTATTATCGCAACTTGTGTAAGTAAGCAAGAAACTACGTTCATATTTTCTGGCCTTTGAGCGCAGACGGTACGGTCGGCTATCCTTAGCGACTGCTGGGCTTCTTGTTATTATTACTAGCCGCTGTTTCAGAGTGGAGGTCGTTTGCGTCGTCCGCTAAACGTTCCGGTCGAAATATTCGCCGACGAGTTGGAGTTCTACGACCTCGGAGCGGAAGTGATCGACAAGTTCCGTTCGAACGAGGGTCTGGCGAGCGACATGAGCGACGTCTGGCGAGCGACAGCGCCAACGACGAACAGCTGCCCGAACTGCCGCAGGGACAGTTCAGGCGCGCCGTTTGGCTGCTGTTTGAGTACCCGGAAAGTTCATCAGCCGCTCGTGCCGTGGCCATTCTATCGGTGTCCGTCATACTGCTGTCGATTGCGACGTTCTGTCTCGAGACCCTGCCACAGTTCAAACAGTACCGCCTTGTCCGTCACCATCTCCCGGAATCCATTACCACCACCAATGCTGCCGTGTACAACGACAGCGCTGTGACGTCACTTGTCTACTCAGCTGATCTGGTCGAAATCGTCGAGGAAGATGACACGCCGGCATTCGACGACCCTCTCTTCGTCATCGAGACTATCTGTGTGGTCTGGTACATATCATCCGTTCTGGTACAGTTGTGTGTGGTCTGGTTTATTGTTGATGACGTTGACAATATGTGCGTTTATTTCACCACTCAAAGACAAATACGTGCAACGACAACAACAAACAGACAGAGAAAGAAAGAAAGAAAGAAAAACCGACACAGGTAGAAAATATCCGTGAACAACGGACGCAGTATAAAAAATAAATACCTTGTGAAGTCAGTAGGCTACAGTTCATCTGTGTGGTTTGGTTCACGTCAGAGGTGGCAGTGAGGTTCGCCGCGGCGCCCGACCACCTGGCGTTCTTCCGATCACCGATGAACGTGATCGACGTCGTGTCGATTGTGCCGTACTACATCACGCTTAGCACCATTATAGCGGACGCCACCACATCCTCGCGGCAGAACCCCACGCCGTCAGTAGCCAACAACCAGGTATCAGCATGCATAAACCTGCCGATATTTTTAATCAGTCTATCGCATTCTCTGCATAAGACGAATCTGAATAAAATCATTGCAAAGCAGACACCATCAATTTGTTTACGTATGTTTGGAAACAATAACTAACTGTAATGTACACAGACCGTAAACATAGTCTGTCTACAATACTGCGTAAAACAAACGCTTAACGATTGTGTCTCACCGCATTTGTGCCATGATAGCTGTTAGCTGAGTAACTAACTGAGAACCTGTCTGAACAAATACGTACGTCGTTTTCTTAAACCATGATCACGGTTCAATGTTCAAACAACATTAATAACTAATCGAATTGAGTTGAGTCTAATCCAGCTGCGTGTTCAATGACGCGGTTGCAGGCGACGTCATTGGCAATACTGCGCGTTATTCGTCTAGTCCGGGTGTTTCGTATTTTCAAGCTGTCACGTCATTCCAAGGGTCTTCAAATACTCGGCAAGACAATCCGTGCCAGCATGCGCGAGCTTGGTCTACTCGTCTTCCGTCATTACCACTACACTACTACTACAGCGTAGTAGTAGTGTCGTGGTGTTGTAGTAGCTTGGTCTACTGGTGTTCTTCCTCTTCATCTGTGTCGTGCTATTTTCCAGTGCGGTGTTCTTTGCAGAGATCGGCACGCCAGACTCACAGTTCAAGTACGACAATCAATCACAGTGGCGTAGCCAAGGGGAGGGGGAAAGGACCCAGCTCCCCCAATCATCCACACAAAACATATCATACGTTTAAAAACTCTACTAAATTTGCCATTTGGTCGGTTTATTCTCAAAAAAATAATTAGAATTGTTGCTACCAGATTTCATCTTTTAAAGCTAAAATGTACCAAATTCGATTTCGTCTGAAACTTCGCCTCAGATCCCGCTGGGGGAGCTCACAGCGCTCCCCCAGACTCCCTAACTGGATTTTAGGGGACCTACTTCTAACGGAAGGAAGGGGAGGGGAAGGGGGAAGAGAAATGCGAGGACAGAGGATTGGAGGGAGGGTTAACAAAAGGGGAAGGGAAAAGAAAAGGGGAACGGGAAAGGGAAGAGAAGAGAGATAAGCCCCCCAATTAAAAGTTCTGACTACGCCACTGATTAATCACCGCTGTAATACAGGTAACTGCATGACACTCACCTGCAGGCTAGTATGACAACGTCGAGCTGGCTTACATTAGACGCGGCCAAAAAATCCTAGAAGTTATTTGCCATTTTCTTAACAGTCTCTTAAAATTTTATAAGTTGAATTCCATACGTTTATTATCTGCGCACCCGGTAACAATGCCAAATGGTATTCACTATCTGTAACTATGACAAAGCTATTAGATTCTTTTGTAATCACGTAGTCATTTTCGACGTTCGCAAAATGTTTGCGGAAAGAAAGGCGCATTATATTGATGCACAATACCGTAGAATTTGTTGAAGCCGTGATTCGCAATATAACAAGTCCCGTTCTGTGAACTGCGTTTTACCGACTTATGTCTACTCTCAATAGGCCAAATTGTCTTTTTTTTGTTTTCCCACCATTTTGTGCCTAATGTAATGTTATATTTAACTTTATCATTTGGCCAACCTTAGGCGCAGTTTCTGCTTAGTTGTTTTTGCCGAGTTACTACTTTAACCCGTTTTTGCTCGAATTATTTTGTAATTTACCATCAAAATGAGTGTTCCATTTTTGGAACTGCGGGAAATAATGGGTTAATGTCGTATTATTTTTTACCTGCTGTGGCAAATTAAAAGGTAATGTGTGATGATGATTGGCTTATAAACCATTTTTTTTATTAATCTATAGAATATGTAATGTGATGTTGTGTGAAATGTGAATGCAGCAGTATACCTGATGCGTTCTGGTGGGCGGTGGTTACCATGACAACAGTTGGCTACGGTGACATGACACCTGTCAGTGCATGGGGTCGACTGGTCGGCTCCATGTGCGCAATCGCTGGCGTGCTTACGATCGCACTTCCGGTACCGGTGATCGTTTCCAACTTCAACTATTTTTACACGCGTGAGACGGACGCACGTGACCGTGACCGGTACGAACACGTGTCTACCTGTCCGCTAGGTGCCGCTGCTGGGCCTAGGACGGTCGTTAACAACATCCAGGCCGTGAAAAGGCAACGCCGCAAGTCTGTGCTCGACTTCCTCATGTTTACCGGACGCAACCGGCAGCAGCAGCAGCAAGGGATTGTGGGTCGTAGGAGGGCTCTGAGACCAAGCGAGGCTCAACTGATGGGCGCTATTACCAGACGACATCATTCTCTCAGTGTGCTCTTTGCCAAGTACGACAGTTGCCAGCCAACCGACAGGTGTCACTGATGACGCCACCGAAGTCGATTATTAACTGAAGCAATTAATGTAGGTTTTGAATATTTATTGCAATGCAATCAATAAGTGGTCGAAATAGTGCGAAATATTACTACTATCAATTTTGAATGCGAGGTACAGAGGCAGCATAATGGTATGAATACAGATACACAGATAAATCTACATGAAAATGACACAGATAAGTTCATGAGATTCAGATTTAAAAAAAAACAACAACAAAAAGAGATCAGAGATCTCAGACGTTGGCCGAGAACACTGAGGCCACCTGGCGAACATATGTAGGGAGTGTCATTTTCGCCTAAAGCTTACCTGCTGGCGGTAAAATATGTGGATGATAGACAAACCGCAATAGAATCCGGATCGCCACCAAAATTCATCATTGTTTCTGGACGATCTCCAATTTTCCAAAAAAATTCACCAGAACTCGTTATAAACGAACAAACGCATTCTGTTTACTTAATTTGGTTGAAATAGTCGATGACAAATCGTGACATTTTTTTGTCATTTTGTATGTGCTAGCAGATATAATGATGCCGCAGCGCAAAGAATAGCCGTATGCCAGTGAAATGTTCTGCATTCAAGTACTTTGACGTGTTCTTTAATGTGCAGCTCTTAACTGTGGACGAAAGTAATATTTGTTATTATAGGTTATGCACCAAAGCACGCGCAGAAGAGAAATGTGATTAAAACTAGACCTAACGGATAGAGTCAAACTTTTACAATACTGACGACTGACGCGCGTCTGTTTAACGTATCTCAGTGTATTAAACTAAAGCTCTCTAAGCAGCAGTATAGACAGCCAGTCTGTAGTGTTGTGTGTAGCCTGCTAAGGTTGGTGCAGAAAAGGTAATCGTGCGTCAGCACCATGCCGGTTGAGCATGTTCATGTACAGTTTCATATATCCGCTGAAGCATTCCACCTGCATCAGATGCAACAACACACATCTTATTACATCTTATGTCTATTGATCACAAACGCATTAATTGCTTCGATTGTTGCTTTTATAACTTCTTTAAAACCGGAAGTCTGACCAGGTTTTAAGTAGCCAGATCGCCGACAAATCGTAGACATAAAATCCAACTTACTTTTTTGTCGAAAAACACGGTCACAGATTTCGTCAGCGACAAGATAAGTAGATCTAATGGAATTTAAGCACAAGAGTCGTTCATCCACTCAAACCGTTTGTGAAAAAAACGTCACACGTACGACGCCGTCAAGTTAGGCTGAGCTAGGGTGAAGTGTCGTAACTGAGAGTTTCCAGCTCCATCGTCTGGACCAAGACCGTATTATCGTATAACTGTTGAGTGCTAGCTTAGATTAGTTCAGTTCAATACGAGTATTTGTGTTTGCCCCGTTTTTACAGAAAAAAATACCATGGAATGTTTTTGCGGCCGCGGATTAGCCGTGGCTTATTTGGCTTATTCGACCTGTTTAGCAAAAATGCAGTGTTAGAAGGCTAAGACTGGTACCAAAAATAAATGCGTAAGTTAGGTCGATGGTATAGCTGATAGTGCTACAATAGCCTGTAACTTTGCTAAACATTTCGAGCAAATCTGTGAACCACATTCTGCTTTCGTAAATGATAAAATTAAAGTTAAATATGAAGAAATGCATGCCTCATATTTTACACCTAAAATTTTTAAAAAAATTAATGAAATTCGATATTTAGTTGATCGATTCAGTTGTTTCTGATATGAATAATGGTAAAGCAGCTGGTCTAGATGGACTCAGTGCAGAGCACTTAAAATAATATACTATTAAAGTCATCCTATTGTAATAAGCCTCCTGTGTAAGTTATTTAACTTGTTTATTCACACTGGCTACCTACTAAGCAGCTTTAAGTTCCAATACCTAAACTAGATAGTCGCCTTCAAGCGCTGTCAGTAAATGACTTTCGGGGCATTTCGATCAGCTCTGTGGTATCTAAGATATTTGAGCATGCTGTTCTTATTACCTTCGTCAAGGAGGTTATGTTTTTGCAAGAGTTTGTTTGTCTGTGTGTTAGCAAGATAACTCAAAAACTTATGGAAGGAACTTTCTGAAATTTTAAGGGAATGTCGGGAATAGCAAAAACTACAAATGATTCAATTTTAAAACGTGTTATTCGACCTTGTCGATGTCGTCCGGACAGAGTTGCCAGCTGCGCATGCGCTGATTACGTAAACCACGCTTCCATCGGTCGCCGGCCGTGATTGGTCGACGAGCGAATGACTTCACATCGCCGTCATCTTCATCCCGGTGTCCTGACGCTGAATCCATGATTGCCTTCTTGTCCAGCACACGGCTAATTGCTGCTCTTTTTTCTGTCGCACAGTAAACGATAATGCAATTACAATGTAATTATTAGCCTAGCGAGGTTTCGAATGTCGGTGTGCATATTTTAGAAAATTACGTGTACAGTATATTCATTTCAAAGTATATTCATTTTCTATAAATATGATGTATAAATTCTGTCTGCGTTATGAGATAAACTATTGTTGAAATTACACCCATGACGCTGTAAGCTTCCCAACAGGTGTGGTGAAAACGCGTTTTGTGTATTTTGACGTCAGAACATATTTCACGATATAAAACAGACACTGAACACGATACGTCGTAACTGAGAACATTTAATGGCAAAACCATTTGGGTACTTCTGAGCAAAACTAAAGAATATGTTTGCTGTAAATTGTTTTCTCAACAGGAGTTTCATGTTTCGCTTACGTCCGATGAAAACGTTATTACCATTACTGCATTCCAAACATTTAACGGGTTATTTTTTATGCGGCCATTTCACCATCGTTACGCGATACGCGGTTTGCTCGTCGGTCTGTTTGTCCGTCTCGGTTTGTTTTTATTTGTGCGTAGGGACTCTTAACTCGAGAAGAAAAAGGCACAGGGAAAACAAAATTAATATGAACGTTTTTTAGGCTAGGATATCTGGTGTGCTAATTTTTAGTTGAAAATGTCAAAAATTAACGTTATCGATCGTTAACTGCCTACAATGATGTAGTATGTCGCGTTATCATGGCTCGTGCTGTGACCTAATTTTCTGTCAACGCCTGAGACGTTCGGCAACTAAACAGACGGTCGCATATCATACCCGCACTCGGCACCGACATCTTTTATTGTTTGAATCAAGTTGAAATAATACTGGATATAGGTTATCTGATATGCAGATACAAATCCCTCTGATGCGATGAAAAACGTTAGTAGGCTACGCACATGCCCATGCTTACAGAGGGAACGAGCGGCCAAAGTAAATTAAAGAAAACGAATAAAAAAACTCAAAAAGCAGTCAAAAATAGTCCATACTGTAGTTAGTCCACAAACGGTTTGTGCAATACGGAATTAAGTGCAGGGTAAAGAGCTAAATAAAAGCAACTGGACATGCAGGTAGCAAAATGGATTTTGTCCGTTGGTTTTGTTTTTTTTAAACTTTAATTTTTCTCTCAAGAGAAAGGGACTTTCTGCGCGCAGTTTGACGCAACTCACCTGTATAGGACCGGTGAGAGGTTGACTGCTGATGCTGTACTGCAGTAAAGCTGGTAGCGGATGAGGAAAGATGCCGCTGAAGCAATGCTAACAGTATACACAGCAAGGATGCAGTGTATGTCGACCGCATGACGTCGCGTTTCTCTCTCATCCACGCACGCTGACTGACTCCACCGAGTGGGTCATCTCTGCATGCTGTCCACATCCGACTTAGCAGCGACTACGTGTTGATGCACTATTAGCGGCTCAAGGAGCCCCGTTCCACGAAGGCGCCAAAACCTACGCCCCCACCGGCTACGTTTAATTTCTCGGGATTTTTGCACCGTAGATAATGAGCTAATTTTTGCATCTTGATTTTTGGTTTGACCTTCTTTAGGCCCAGTGCAAGTTGCTAGTTTACTTTGTGTCCCAAAAACATCCCGACATTTTCGATTGTCACTTGAAAACAAGTTATCAAATTTTGATAATTTTGGTGTTAATATTTCTGACACAACTTGCCATCAAATGACCATTCAGTTTCCCATCTCACCCACTGCAGCTGTCCGCTTCTGCACTACCTAGGAAAAGCAGATCAAGCAAAATATACCTTGAAATAAACAGAACACCTAGAAAAACATATCTGACACTATCGACTGTAACCCGAAGAAAGATCAGCGGATTGTAATAATTTTTGACAAAAATACTTCTGATACAACCGACTATTAAGTCATTGTTTAAGTTCCCACTTTACCCAACGTCTGCTTTTGCACTATTTGGAGAAAGCAGACCAAGCATAAAACGTGTTAAAATAAATAAAAAAAAACGTTATTACATTTCATCGATCCAAATCTGTGGGCCCAAACAGTTACAATCACAAATGTTTGAAATGTTTTTTGAGATAGAGGGTATACATTTAATGTGAACACCGGTTAGAAACAACCTTTTTAAAACGTTTTTTAGATTTTTAAATTTGTAAAGCTTTTCAAATTTAATTCAATTATTTTTTACAGGTTTTTTAGCTTATTTGTGTAAAGGGTAAACCGGACACAAAATTGTGACAAAGAAAACATGCTATATGCCATTGTCTTTGCTACATCGTTTTTTATAAGTGGTAGCAAAACTTCAAAAAATCACAATTAAAATATGAAACTAAATGTGACTTGTAATTAAAAATGCACAACAAATGAAAAGACTTAAATAACAGAAATTTGGGGTTTTGGCTTTTCAGACCTATTTCAAACCTTGACCTGGACAGAAACCATGCACTTTTTTTGTATTTTTCACCATGACACAATTTTGTTTTATTGGGCTTTACGTATTGCCCCTTAAAACATTTTTCACATTCCGTAGTTGGATTGCAGCTGGATTTAAGGAAGGAAAAAATAAGGACGAGTATAAAAAATGGAAGTCGCTTTCATTTTACAGTGATTTCTAAAGTAACATAACATGTGCTAATATTAGCAGGCAATGCGCGCTGCAGTCACGCCAGATTACGTTAGCTCATGATCAGGTCAGGTCAGGTCTTTATCGTCCAGCTGCTTTCAGTACTACCAACTCTTTTCACTGTTCTCTGTTCTCCGCAATGTCACTCAGTGTCATTCTGTCTTTCTCATACGCCTAATAATAGCTACGACACAATGCGATAGGTTTCATTGTTGAAGTTCAAGGAAAAATTAGCAGCCAGCCCAATGTACCGAATATAGCAACCAAAATAAATTGCGTATAATGATTGTCACAGAATTAAAATGCTTGAAATCCGCTAAATAGTTTAGTAATTGAGAGGTTAGCTATCAACCAATCGACCAATCAAAAAATATGGCATGTAATGCTCGCAAAACTGTCTGTATGGTCGTTAACCCTCAATGTAGATCCAGAATGGTTAACATCTCTTTTTCGCTTTTTACTCTGAAAAGTACACAGTTGCAGTTTGTTTTATTTTTCCGATATTTAGGACACATTATAACCGATACTTTGAGTGATAAAGATGATATTCAGCGCGAGATTAAAAGCATGTTTTTGTACTAACATTTTAATTCGTAAGTTCAGTCATTGTTCATTCACTGTGAAGTGCTCATTATTTAGATCCTACTGCTTGTCGTTGTATGATATTGGTTTGTGGCGGATGTTCACTGTGTCATATATGAATAAGTTAAGATCTTGCTACAATAAATGTATTAAATCGTTCTTTGGATATCATCGTAGTTCTAGTATGACGCGGGCACTGTTGCAAACTGGTTTACCTTCCTCTGATACAGTTCTACATAATGGTGCATGTGTATTCAGTTGCATTTGGCATAACAGCCAGAATTTATTGGTGCAATATTTTAATACTGTGGACATTGTTGATTGACTTTTCTGTTGTGTAGCCGGTTAGATGCATCTTTTCTTCATTTTTTTTCTTTTTTTTAAGCTTAGCGTTTCTGTGTTTTGTGTATGTATATGTGTTCTTGTGTTTTATGGGCCATGCTGCCTGAGTCAAATAAAATGAATAAATGAATGAATGAATGAATAACATGGCGCAAGAATTATATTTACGGTAAGTTATCTTATACTTATAAATTTTTTTACTGCACATAAAACATTTTTCGTACACAAAGTGATGTGCATGGCCATGTTTTCCCTACCGTGGGGTACCTAGGCCTATAGATGCAACAGAACTTCTCTGGCGACCGGTTTCTGCAGAAAAAAGACGAAAAGACACCAGGCCCGAAATGCGAAAAGTCTCCGTATATAAACAAGGAAAAGGGTCGTATAAGCTTATAGGGAGATGCGGTTATTAATATTTCATCGACGTGCTAGCGTATTAAGTGAAGGCATAACGGCTTACTCACTATGTGGTCAACGGCAAACTTTGCAGATAGGTCGGCAATTAGTTCATCACTCGGCCAAGCAACACGTGCCATGATACAATGTAATCGTGTTTGACGGTTTGCTCATCGCTCACTTTTGTTTCACCTCGCTTGACGTCAGTCGCAGAGTTCGATCAAACCCACGAATAGAAGCACTTTATTCATTCGCGAAACATTTCTCGCAAACATAAATAAATTTACCACTAGCTAGTATACAGCAGAATCTGCCAGAATGTCGGAGCATGTTGCAGTCCACACGAGCATAGGGTAAAGTTACTACTGATCACTAGTAGGAAGTCGCATAAACTGTTTCAAACGACACGAAAATTCGATCTTGGATGACCTAGAAGAATCATTACGCACTCTGCTATGTCAATCTTGCGCCTCTCTAAGCTCGCCACGAAAAAATTGAACAAGAAGTTTAGCTGTTGCTAGAATAGCCAAGTGATCTTTAAAGTCATCCAAAATCGATGATTTTAATGTCATATGAAAGCCAATATGTTACTTCCTATTAGTGATCAATAGCAACGTAGGCTTTATCTCGCACCGCTTAGCCACAATAGCGCGTAACGGCCTTCAAGGTTGTCTAAAATCAATGATTTCCATTTATCTGACAGGGCGTATGCTACTTCCTATTGGTGATTAATAGTAACCTTGGCCGTATCTCTCACCGTTTCCCAGATATGACCAGTTTTCCGATAAAGATGCACATTTTTCCTACCCCCCTCCATTCAGTCCCAAATTTAAAAACGTTTCCCTTGAACTAGATCGCTAAAATTTGACAAGTCTAGTTTAAGACACAGGGCTAATTTTTTTGTGTAAAAAAATTCCCCTGCGATTTACCGTTTAGCCACAATACATTCGTGACTGACGACGACGAACAGACGAATAGACGAACGGAAGACAACGATACAAAAAGCTCGACCGTTACTTAAGTACGGTCGGCTAAAAACGATAGACGCAAACTATCGGCGGTAAAAATGTTATACGGGGACTACTTTTAGACGCAGATAATTGCTAACTTTCTATAATGCTGTATAGGATATTCTGTAACGGTTTTGCCGCATTTAGGCCTAGCAACGAAATTTTTGTCTGAAAGTTTAAAACCCCAAATCTCCCTTTCTGCTATGGACCGTGAAGCTCTTCGTGTAATGCAGTGTTCCTAAGATAATGTCTCTGCTATTAATATTAATGCTATTTCATTCTGTCCATTGGCTTTTGCAGCTCTGCAACTGTGTATGATGTGACCGACGGGCACGGACAGATGAACGAACGTACCACGCTGCGGTAATTTCTAGACGTTGCCTAATGGGTAATAAACAAAGACAGACCGCTACCAGCACAGTGTACTGCGGTGTTGTGATTGATTTATACAACGCACCAGCCCATATGCACCTAGACCCTCGCAAAACGAAACAAAGATTGGAGATACCTCAGCTGGCTTGTATTACATTACGTATTAAGTCTAGTACTAGCAATGATAATAATAGTTGATACTAACCAAAACAGCAGTCAAACACATGATTATAAAAGAGAATAAATTTAAACGTCAGAAATATGTATTGTATACAAGTTCTATAACCAATATCACTGTACAGTATCTTACGTTTGTTATTCAAAAATATAATTTGTTACAAACTCGATCGATCTCCACTTCAAACAAACATCAATTCACCTAATTCGTCTTTCTATCCACATCAACTTATAACACTAAATCCTGCTATAATCGGAGCTAGCGTCAATGCGATAGTATACGTATAAGTCGACAGCATTTCTGAAGCATCTGACTGACTGACTGACCGTATTTACATGTACACTGTGTTCAGAAAAAAAACACCCACCCACGTTTTCTTTTATATCTCCACAGAAATCGTCTAGATTTTCACAAAATTTTCAGGAAATGTTTAGAAGGAAACAAGCATTCAACGGTAAAAAAGCTAAATCTTCCTTGCAACTGGTGACATCATATTCCCGCGTTTGTAAATTATGGGTTTTACCATTCAAGACAAAATTTTTATAAAAATGTTTGCGAGTCAGCAACGGTTATGCAGCCGCAGGTTTTTGCAAGATGTTTCTGGACAATGGACAGACAATTGTTAATATGATAGAATGAAACTTTTAAATAAAAAATTGACGTGACCAGCAGCATCAAGCCGTTTGACCAATAGCGGGCAAGTGGTCATCCAAGCAGTAATGCAGTGCGCCTACGCCTGCCAACATCAACCAAGTTTAAGATCTCGCACTCAGCCAAAAAGATAAACCACGAAAACAGTTCACAATGGAAAATTTTATGACAGATTAGCACACTTTTGAGGTAAATATATCTAACATTTTTACCGCTGGAATACTTGTTTCCTAGTGAACATTCACTGAAAATTTTGCGCAAGTCTAAACATTTTCCACGAAGATTTAAAGGAAAATGTGAGTGGATGTTTTTTCTGAACACAGTGTATATTGTACATGATATTATACAATGTGATATTTTAGCATCAAACCGTACAGGCTATACTGTACATAACGCTATTAAAAATTTCAATATAGTCATGCGCGCGTTTATGGATGAAAGAAAAGTTCTAAATTAAAGGCAAACAAATTTAAACAAAGGGTCTCCTCAGTGACATGTGTACAGTGTAAAGCAATAAAAAATTCCATCAACAAATATCATTATTTTTGGGACAGTTTAACATTTCCCTCAACATTTTCAAAGATTATTTTCGACACAACTTTGTAACTCATTAAAAACGAAAAGACGTGTCATTTGCGCTAACTATCATAATATCGCACAAAACTTTTTCAGCCTGTAGCAAATTTTCTCTTTTAATAACGGCTGAAAAGTCGTACAAAATTGTTGCACCGTTTTGAAAACGTGAAAGTTTTGGTAGAGCTTTTATTGCCTCACCCTGTAGATTAACCTGCAGCTTCAAGTGATAACAAACGAACATCAAGTTTAATTATTACAAACATATAGATTTTTTCAACGTTTCAATTACCGGAAGTTTCGTGCCAGACAATTCCCCAACCGTAAAAATGCCTATTTTGGCTCCGTGCTACGGGGTTTAGTTCCAAACGCCATCGCGTCGATTTTAGCCTTTTTGAAGAACAGGTCGAGTATATAAACATGCCTTGCAACATCTCGACATATCAGCTTTCATGTAGGGAGCTTTCGATCTGATATGGCGTTGTTGTAGGCTACAATGTTGCAAATTTACGGTAAACTTTCGATTTATCACATATTCGTTCAACACCCGTCGACTCGACGTGAGCGGCGTTTTATGCCTCAAAACGTCAACTTTAAAAATTATGTACTTTCGGCTGCCGTCCGTCCCTCCCAAAAAAACCATACGTCCCTACAATTTTTAATAAATCCTCAAATATATTGTTGCACTTTACAGTTTGTTTTCGAAGTTTTACCGAAAAAAACGTTTGCGTCTAGTCCCGTATCATGCTGCAGTATCCTTACTGTAGTTCTCGTGTGTAGGCTGCTATTCAGTGTGTCAACTTGTTTTTACGAGTTGTATATTACCGGACATTTCATGATATAGAAATAAAAATTTCCGCCCGACTCTAATTTTTTTGCCAAGAGCAACCGGAAGTAGACCAATAATTGTTCAGGCCCAAGCAGCAAATCAGACTGCTGCGAGGCTGGCTGGGGTAGAAAAGCGTCGGGTGGATTGAAGGGCGACCAGTGAGACGGCGGACAGGGCGACGGTGACGGAAATACCGAGACGAGGTTTACAGTGGACAACGGCGGCGAGACCGACCGACGACGAGGCTGAGGCCGCGCCCTTGCGTTCCCGCGTCGACAGCGACGACTTCGGTCCACCACCGGCGACCGGAGGTTCGTGAAACTGAACTCGCTCCAGTAGCGACACCTTGAGGACCGATAGTTCGACGTCACTGATGACGGCGACGTGTCGAGAGTTGATCATGTAACTCAGCGTCTTCGCCGGACGTATACAGCTCTGCACAACGAAACACGGGGAGGACTGGTCAATAGACCGAACAGGCACTATCAGTCACTCAATCAATCAATCAGGGCTTTTTTGAAGTGTCCTAAGTAATGCAAACTACTGCTATAGGTCCATCAAAGAAAGAGAGCTAGTCCAGGAAACAGTCATGCCAAAAATTTAATGAAGAGATGAGTTTTGTGCCTAGATAAAAATCAACGGGTTTTTTTTTATCCGAAAATGGCTATAAGTAATACCCTGTTTACACGATCGAGCAGACATCAAGCAGACATCGAGCAAACGTTAAGCAAACGTCCAGCAAACAACGAGCTGGCTCGCCCAGCTAACATATAGCCAGCTCGTCGAGCCAGCTTGATCGTGTAAACGGGGTATAAGTCCACCACGGTTAACGACCACCACAGCCAAAGTCCACCATAACCAAAAATGCAATTTATCCACATTCTTAACCGCAATCATATCCCTAACCTTACGCTGTTCGGACTAGTGCCCCTTTGGACTAGTAAACTGTCACCAACACACACACAAAAAAACACACGTAAAACGTGCAGTCCTTTCCGAATCAAAAGTAAGTTAGTAATTTATACTGCGCGTTAACTGCAGTCAGCTCTAACGCACTCAGTGTGCTAGCAGAACCAAAAATAGAAATGTTTTAAGACACACAAAGCGGCGCGGATCTCCGTTTTTTCGAACCTCAGCCGGACACCAGTTTACACTGCGAGACCACGTATACGGGGCTAGTACATCGAACGGTCTGTTTAGGGCCTGGCTTTCGCTGGTGTTCATTGCGCCTAGCCACGAAAGGATGGCCAGGCTGAGTTGATCTGGGTAGATGGCTAAGTACTGTGACAGTTTACGTCAGACAATAAGTGTTAACCATTCTTACTATCAACCGGGACCGACGTAAAGAAATTATACGTCTTAATTACTATAGACCACGTCACCACTTAAAAAAGTAGGTAAAAATTCGAATATAAGGCCGGCGTAAACTTAACACGTAGTGACGGCGGTCTGTATGTTTTTTAATCAGGCGTTTAGACAGTGGAGAAGTAGGTTTTCTGGTTATGAGAACAATAATTTATGAAATGTACTGTCAGTGTTTTGCAGACTGCATTTGAAAATTGAAATCACGCGCGTTCTGTGCGCAGAAAAAGAAAGTTTGATATGACAATGCAGCAATAAGAGTCGAGGCTCTGTTACAAACTGGCGGTCTAGGTAATCTAGCAGGCGAGGACGTCTATTAACAGTTTTACGATATTTAATGAAACAGTAGTGAAAACAAATAGCAGACCAAGAGCAAAACTTTTCCTGCCGCGTCTTCCCGGTGCACAACGTTAACATTACATACACGCACAGCGGTTGAACGTAATAACCACGCACACACATTAATGTTTTAGCGTATAACGCTTTTGCAAATACTTTGGACGCGTCTTACCCAAAAAGCGTAGACAATTTTGATTTTTTTCCACGTTTTACATATACGTAACGACGGTCTATTTACCTGTGGCAGATCGCCGGCTTTGAACCTGGTATTGTACTTAGAAACGTTGATATTGAAGACGATATTACCTTCGTACGCGGCTCGTTCGACCGTCACGCTGCAAAACTGAAGCACGCATCACACACGATGCAAATTAGGCTACACTGACTAGCCTTGCTCAAGATTAAATACTGTCCGCGGATAGCCGCAGTATCAAGCACGTAAAAACACACAAAACCCACTCTAACGTGAACATTGAGTATGAGCTGAAAATTTAATAGAGCATATTGAATATATTGAATGAGTGAGGTTTTGGCGCTATATAAATCGATACTCACTTACTTACTAGATGCTGTCGAGGTACATACATGTTCATGCAAAATGTCATCAAGCTAGGTGCATCGATTCACGAGTTACCATGGTAACAGAAAACAGAGTAATAAAGGCGCAAAAACTTAGCGACGATGCCGAAAACAATACTGTCTTCGCTACCGTAGGCAGCATAGATGTTAAAAACATTTTTTGTGGTTTTCATAAAAATTTTAAAAACTGTGTTTTTAATGTTTTTTTAATTTTTAAAATGTTTTTTGTCTTTTATGTTTTTAATTTTTTAAATATTTTTAAAAATGTTTTTGTGCTTTTTTTAATGTCGCGTTTTTGTTCTTATTAAAAATAAACATACAAAATTACAAATATGATGCATTTCTCATGGGCACATTGCGTTTAGTCCTGTTTTTGATAACACAATCACGGTTACATAATAACATTCAGTACATCCCGGTCTTCTGTCTTCACAAATGGTAGGTTTTTGTTTTTAACTTGTTACTGTGCTAAATGTGGTTTAATGTTTTTATGTATGTTTTACATTTTTTTATAAAAGAGAAAAAAGCATGTTTTTAATGTTTCTATTTGCAAACTAATGTTTTTAACATCTATGGTGAACAGTAATATTAGCTAGACGACGAAGTGCATTTTTTAACAATTTAGTTCACTATACGTGGATGTCAAAAGTAATGGGAAACAAGCTTAAAATACGGAAACAAGGTTTCCTGATGTCCAGCCAGCGCAAAGACTTTTCTGCATTTTAGACCGAACGTCTTGGTCCAATACTCTTTTTCTGCTTCTGAGCTGTGTACTTTTTACCTTGTGGTAAAAATATATCCAATGTCATTACACCTGAACGCAAAATACCTGCCCGCGATTGGTCCAAATCGATCATGTGATATTCACAAATATGCACAGTTGACCAACCGAGCAACATTGTATTTTAATGTTGCCCGTTAGGGCAACATTGCACGAGCAACATTAAAATGCTTTTCAACTGGTCACGCCTCACTAATGTTCAAGACGTCTATGACCATGTCGGCTAAACGGTACGTCATACGTTATCAGCAGACGACCAGTGACCATGTTGTTTGTTTGTTTTATTTGAAGAGAGCGTAAAATATCAGAAATTTGCGTTTACGGATAACATTTTACAACTTTCGGAAAAAAAGTAAACTAGAAATATGGCGCAGAGCCCAACCTGAGACCGCCCGGTGCCGTTAGTCCGACGCGTGGGTCAACATGCGTGCCCATAACTTTTTGTTAGTGGACCAAAGTTCACCATTTTTTGTGCAACTCCGCGGTGATCCTGCTTAAAAATGCCCGTTAACCGCTTGTCGATATCTCACGCGCGTAAAAAAGAAACAGCGGTAAAACTATCGTTCCGGGCGGCCTAATAATAACCTCGACGCCAGTCACTATTTGTATAATACTCGCCAGGTGTCGCACCTGCTCGGCGGAGTCTTCGTTGAGCAGGGTGCCGAGCTTGTCGGCGACGCTGTCGGCACGGAATGTGACTGCAGTATTCGCCTCGATGACATGTTGGTCTTGCACGCTGTAGCCGACGTGCAGAAACACGCCCGCTGCAAACAGTCCACAGAAAGTAAGGTTAGCTCCCAGCTTTCACACATTCATAACTTCATCAGATATTAACCGATTTTCACAATTCTTTTACTAGCTAAATCAGTGATAAACACTAGCTAGCCCAAAAATCCTACTACAAGTAATTTAAGTAACGTAGCTAACTGTACTTTGCAAGGTAATGTAGCGACACGTGTAAATGTGGAATGTGGTGGGATGCGAATTTACTGCAAATATCAGTGAAAATAACTTACATAATAATGACATAACGTACAATCATACTTTGGGCAACTATGTACGGAACATAAACAAGTCTAAGTAAAATGCAACACAGTCTATGTATACAGCTAAGATGCTCAACCACTCGCTGTGTCGCCGGAGTTTAAACTGACAGCTAGCTCAATCAATGGATAATGTTTTCATCATTTAAGCTTTAGGGCTCATAACATTGTATTCTGCAAAGCTTAGCAGATGCTCTGTGTTTGAAAACCAACGACCCAAGATATTAACACCAGGTAACATGACACGAAAGTTAAGAAAAAGAAAGATCGATTTATGTCGGAAATAAAATAGGCCTACTCAGCTGTATGAGAGAATACCTCTCTGCGGCGGAGAGGAGTAGGGAGGTTTGGCGCAGATGAGTTCGCCATTGATGCATCTGCAGTGACCTCTAGCGGCCAGTGTGAACGACGATCCGTGAACTGTAAGCCACAACATTCTACGATACATTCACATTCCGCCACTAGAATATAATGGATTTCAGAACGTTCGAAATAGCTTTGATATAGACCTAAGAAGAGCGAAGCGAACACAAATTCTCGTACTGAACTGCACTGAACAGGCTTATATCGGATTATAGGCTTTATAGCGTGCACTTGCCATGGAAGAACTAACATTACAATGCTACGTTGGTATGGTGGTCCAGGTCCACCTGTTAAGCTTTGTCTTACAAGGTGCTGGCATGATCCAGCTTAAGCGGTGCCTGATATCGAATCAAGTTGATAAAATTTCAGACAAATCGAAGCGCCTGGTTTGGAATAGACGTCCTGTGTGCTAGTTTTTTCACATTAGGCTTAAAATGACATATTGCAAAACGTCTTTTTACAAATTGTACATTATTAGCTTCTTGACACACGTTAACGATAAAACGTGTTTACGTGTAGGGTGGAACCTTAGGGGTAAATAGGAAAGAATTGCCCATCATCAAAATAGTGAACGGAGGTGTTTATATTTTCCCCCAATATTTTGAAAATGTCATTGCAATCCTTCCTTGCCTTGCCTTGCCTTCGGGGTGGGCACGCTCTTACACCTGCCCAGCGCTGAGGCCGTATCAGTTCGGCCCAATGCGCGTCCCCAAAAGTAACCACAGGTTACAAGTAACGGCTATAAAGCCGTAGACGGCTATGAAGCCGTAAATAACGGCTGTGAGGCCGTAAGTAAACGGCTATAAAGCCGTAGTCGGCTATAAAGCCGAAACCAGCACAAAAGCAAAAACGTGTAGTAAATGTTCTCACGTATTTGGTCAGCTCTTAGTACGCTCCTATCCTCCAGTCATCGGAGCAAAGCCCCACCACCACGTCAAGGTGGCTGACCTCGGTGGGGTGTCATTGCAATCTGCCGCAGTAAAAAAGAATGACAATAAAAGAAAGCGATGATGAAACACTGCAGTGACCATAATCGACGTACAAACAACACTGTCTGTAACAATAATTTTTGTCGAGTGCATGGTTGAGTTGTTTTGTGTCAACCCGCACACTGCGGATTGTGGAAGTAAAAACGTAATGACCAATTCACAGCTACGACGCCGACGCAACTCAACTCAACAGTTGGCGTACGTCGCAGACAGGGCTGTGTGAGTTGCCAGGGTGTTGTTACTGACCGTAGACGACGTCGCGTAGTTTGCACGAGACGTGCGGGGTGCAGGGTAGTGCTCGGCACAGTGCCGTTCTATTGGCACTCACACACCGACACACCTCCGAACAGCCGCTGTCGTTCTTATACACCTGAGCGCGAAGTGCAACACCATTTCATGACCTACTTAATCTCACTATCCGTCACAACAATGTCTGAATTGTTATAGGTGGCCGTATTATCACTCCACTCAAGCGTGACCACTGATAACGTCTCGCGTTTTTATATCACACGTGCGTCCAGGCAGAACACGCTGTCGATCACGGCCATAAATACATTTACGTTTCAACGCGGTCTACAGCGTATCGTGCCTCGTTGCATTCACACTAAGCGCGTACTACGCGCGGTATACGCGTAGGCCGTCCGCTCAAATCGAACTCGACTCGATTCGGGCGGATCCGCCGAGCTGAGCGGACTGCGGACACACGCGCATCTGTATTCAAACCTGCGTATCTGCGGTTGGTGGACGCTATGCATAGTGCCTGTGCCTTTGATGTCTAAAAGGACGGAATGCATAGTGGACAACGGAGAGGGTTGCGCGGAACTTTCTGTATCTGAATCAGTTTAAAATACTTTTACGCTTAGGTTTACTGGACATCTTAATTTTCGGAGAAAAATGCTGTAAATAATAAATGTGTAAGTAAGTAAATTGTATTTTTGTGCTGTTGTTTTTAGCTGTTTCATTGTTATACATTTGCTTTTCTTTCTGCCCGCCACCACCTACCTTGGCCGCCACTATGCATTGCGTCCCAACCCAGAGAACAAAGGCACTATGCAAACTGTCCCACTACCGTATCTGCCGCGTAATATCAGATACGCAGTGTTGCGCGGATACGCCGCGGATCCGCTTCGTGTCCGCCACTGCGTAGCGTTTTCATGTGCGCGTAGTACGCATGGACTCCGCACGTAGTGTGAATGCCGCTTTAGTACACTGCAAAGTGTAGGCCGTGTTGAAGCCTATACATATTACTCATGTATCAATTGATAACAACAAGAACGGATGTCGCTGCTGAGTGCCGACAGATCATGCGTCCGTCCGTCCTGCTGCACAATGTCTAGTCCGATGTTAACGCTATAGTCAATAGAATTCCCCTATCAATCATAACTGACTCCAATCGTTGAACGTGTAGTGTAATGACTGCATATAATATCTATAACGACTGTATATCAACTACCGGGGTAGGGAGGGGGTAATAAAAATTCCAGCACTGAATTTTTATCGTCAGTTTCTTGCAGCAAGCTTGCATCACGCGGCACACAGACTATACGGGGCCTAATTCCTTGTGGTTTCATCTTTCCGCGAACATACCCGAAAATTCGTTTTCGATTTACTTGAACAATGCACATCAACGTAAATCGTTTTAACCAAAAACAAATTCGTCATACAGTAGAACCGGCAATATCAACATGTCGTCAGGCCCTGATGGTAAACAGTAAGCCAACGTTTAATACCTGTTGCTATATACTAATTCTGGTCAATATCCTAAACAATTAGCATCAGAACTTAATACGTCATATCGCAATTGGCATAATCGCAAGTAAAGTGTAATAGATTACCCGAATGACGCTTGGCGTTGCCATAAACGACGGAATTTTCTGCCCAAAGTGCCTCAGGCAATCTAAAACGGTCAAAATTTAACTACAAGTTGCAGCTATACAACACTTATCCAACTGATCGCTATTCACATAGCTGCTGCTGCGCTGTAAAACAGAATATCATTTCGTAAAACGTTTGCGTCATTGATTAAACTGACAAAAGTAAACAAGAAGCCCAACTGTCTCTATATCAGAAGGCCAACGTCCGACTTTCGGTTGCAAAAAGAGCGCGATTTCCCAGAGTGATTGTAGTCTCATACTCGCTATGGTGACGCTGCTATATTGAACGCTACAATCAACGCTAAGATACGATATGGTAATTCGGCGCACGTGGGTGATGGGTGCAAGCAGAAACTTTGCTTTAAAAATTGCGGCCAAACCGCTGCAAGATTACCATTCACAGCCTATAGAAAATCGTTATCGCTCCATCCAATGGTACCATCGCCAATCTCTACGACGTACCGTTTAGATACAATACAGACCACGACGACAGACGTGCCAAAGACTCGACTTGACGGTCGGTCAAAAAAACTTAACAATTAAGTTTGTCTACAGTAACCATTGTAATCAATTCCAGCGAAAACACTGACATGAAAATAGTGACAAGTACAAAGTTATGTTGACACCTATTCGTTGGAGACGTTCGATGACTTGCAGAGCGCCGTCTGCCGAGTAGCCGGGTTGATAGCGAGAACTGGTCGAGACCGTCGAGCGCCTGGATAAAGCCGCGTTCACTTCATTCGCTCCAGCGACTGCATCACACAGCCATCACATCACATTCTAAACATCACTGTAATCAATCAGTCAATCAATCAATCAGAGTTGCCTTTGTGGCAGAGCGGAGCGGTGTCCTGACGAAACCTGGACCGACAAAACCTGGACACAGTGATATAGGCTTACGTAGGTTTAGGAAATAAGGTTAAGGATAGGGTTAGGGTTAAGGTTAAGGATTAGGGTTAAGAATAGGGTTAGGAATAGGGATAGGGTTAGATAAGGGTTAAAGTTAGGGTTAGGTTCAGGAATTATGAATTAGTAATAGGTATACACACGTGTGTATGTGTGTGTGTGTGGCTCCGTAGTCTAAGTTCTAACGGTAACGCGTCGGACGTGTAATCCTGAAGTAACTCAGAGGCGCAGGTTCGACTCCACACCGGGACACTGCCGGGTAACGACCTTAGGCAAGTTGTTCACACACATGTGCCTCTGTCACCAAGCAGTATAATTTGGTACCGGCTTCACCGCTGAAACGTAAACAGGCACATGCACCGCGCGATACACTGGCCCCGTATCTGTGGTCTCGCAGTGTAAAAACTGGTGTCTGGCTGAGGGCCTTGGGAAACGGAGATCAGCGCCGCCCTATGGGCCGAAAGGCTCGGGAAGGACTTTACGTTTTTTACGTTTTAATAGGTATAAAGTTAAGGTTAGGGTAAGGGTTAGGGTTAGGGTTAAGGTTCGTGTAGTGGGCTAGTTTTGACTGTCCAGGTTTTGACGGTCCACATTTTGTCGTTCCAGGTTTTGACAAGGAACCGAGCGGAGCTAATTAAGGTCAAAACAGTAACAACATGTTCAGATGACGATGTTCGTGTATGACTTTCTGAAGAGCCAGGTTTTGAAACGCTAACAGAAATATGATGGTGAATGAGATTTTGTTACATACAAACCGGTAGGCTACGTGGCTTGCGACTAATAGCGATCGCAGTTTTGCGGACGGACTGGGGACAAACAGACAGCGGATGCAGAGACGCAGACACCCACAAAAACGCTGTCAAATAACAATGATCGCAAGTGACATTGGGTGAGGTATAGTTTTGTGTATCATGACATTTATGATACGCGTATGAATCAAACTATGATACCGATACAGTCGTTAGGTTGGTGGAGTTGTCTTCGCAGATCCAGACAGCGTGCTAGCTGTGCGGGCTGACTCTGGACACACGTGCAGTTGGCTGTTAGCTCGCTGCCCATCAGAGCAATGACCGCTGACCGACACAGCTTCGGACTGGACGTCGCCGGGCACCGAGCTCTGTCAGGGACGTCATCCCTTACGACATCATCGTCGACACCGCACAGTTTCCTATAATCTTCCAGTCGCCGACTGAACCATACCCAACATGTACACGTATGCAGTTCTGCAATGTCTTAACACGGCCGATACGAAACCGAAAAAAAACTAAAACTGAAACTTGAAACAGCTGAGTCGGGTGACAGGTGACACGGCGTGATCCCATATGGCAGGCAGAGGTGACGCTCCGTAACTCTCTTATAATTTCGTATTGCAATGCAGTGTTTGAAGTGGGATGGCATGGGCCCGTATGGCATAGCAGCACTTTTTGGCCGTTTGCAGGGGCGTCCACACCATTGATAGGTGATGGAGGCAAATGCCTCCTGGAAAAATGTTGGGGAAAGTAAAAAATACAAAACTGGGGGGTGATTTTTTTGATGGCACAGAATGCGACAATTCTGCGTACAACAGCTCCTATTTTTTCTGCTCGCTTCGCTCGCAGATTAGCCTACTTGTAGGCCTAGCCCCCTACTTTCAGGGCCGTATTTAAGAGAGAGGGGGTTAGCATGTTCAAACCCCCAGTAATTTTTAAAGTAACCGTAATGTGACAATTCTGCGTACAACAGTTAAAAAAACATTTTCTGCTCGCTTCGCTTGCAGATTATTTATATCTTCGTTTTCCAATTTGTTCCGTCGCTTTTGTTTGCCTTTATTATTTTTACTGCATGCACAAAATTTGGTCACTTAATTCTCAGAAAAATAATTAGATTCCTTGGCACCAGATGTCATATTTTAAAGGTTAAAATCCACCAAATTTGATCTTTAAGCTTACAGCGATCCAGTCAGACCCCCTAGCTAAATTCAAGGGGTCCTATGTCTAAGGAGAGGGAGAGAGGAAATAGAAAAATAAAAGGGAAAAGAACATAAGAGAAAGGAAAAATAAAAAAGAAAAGAAAAAATAAGAAAAGACGAGAAGGGGAGGAAGGAAAGGGGGAAAGGGAAAGAGAAAAGCATCCAAGTTGGGGGAAAGATTACATTCTGGCGCTGAGAGGGAATGGACGCCCCTGGCCGTCTGGATAGCATGTCGCCACTACTTTGCCCAGATAGTTACAAAATAGAATAGGCCTACTACATACACAAATTTAGATCTGCAACTGATACTGCGACAGTTTCCGTAGCGACGGCAGTTGAACGTTTCCGCTTCAAGCCCTGTTCAAATGTCTGTGAAACATGATCACTCGATGGTAGCGTCACAGTTTGGTGGCTCGATAGCGTATCGGTTAGGTCGTTGGACTTGCAATCGAGAGTTCGTTGGTTCGACTCTTGGTCGGGTCGATATCAAGTGGTTAATACTTGGACAGGTAAACCATTTCGGTACATAACGAACACCAAGATCAACTCAGCCTTCCATCCCTCCGAAGTAGGTAAATCGAGTACCGGCCCGTCTGGTCGGGGTTATGGCGGGGCGCGTTCACTTGTGGGGTGGCAGGTAACACTGTGTGGTCCCGTATGGCAGGTGACGCTCTGTAGCTCTGAAATGGGTTTACTATAAAGAGCTACACCATTTAAGTATTAACCAAACAGCAATGTGATGGCTCGGTTGTATGTCACAGATATCTTGGGTGGTATTACGTCATTTAGGGAAATAAAATCGAAGGTCGCATAGCCTAGCCAGAGAAGTTAAAAGAACACTGGTATTTGTCACCAGTTGCTGTACCAAAATTGCTTTAATTCGTTAAAAGTAATGCCCGCACCTTGGGTGGTTCCTTGGGCGGCGGGTCTTTGGTACTAAAGGTTGACGTTAACTGAAACCGAATGTCAACCGACCAGAATACTCAGTAGTTTAAATTGCTACATTCAAGACCGTTTTCACAACGTCAAATATCCTAGAGTTTAAGTTGTCCGTTCATAACTAAGTAATAGCAGCAACAAGGGCATCCGCTTACTGACGCCGTCATTGTTCTATTACCAAAAATATCCGCCTCATAGAACAACAGAAACCACCCAAATTGTCCGACTGTCGATGGAGGTTCACCTGCAGTGTAGACGACGCTTGCAGCTGGCGACCAGTTCGAGACATAACGGCGGCGGAAGCTGGAGCCGTGAACAGGTCGGCTGCAGACTGCGTCGAATGGCGTCGCAGGTGTGATCATCAGCAGCACATCGGCAGAACCTCAGCGACTCACCCATCTCTACCTGCACGGCCGCCGTGGACAGAACAGTACACCGTGTCACAAAAAACAAGTCACTTTTAATTTTTAAATATATTAAACTTTATTCGTCATTCAATGACAGTAAAAAAATCAACAAACAACAAGCAAAAAGCGGAAACTAGATACAGTCAGATTATATCGTTCAGATCAAGTCTCGCTAAGCCAAAAACTGAACCACACATAAAGTTACGAGTGTCCATAAATTTGGACAAAAACTTCTGTCTACGACATAATTAAACTAGACACAGGTCTGATATTAAACATGACACAGCATAAAAATACTTAAATAAAAAAACGTCAACAAAATAAAAAAAACTCAAGAAACGTAAAAAACGTGGCAGGAGCGAAAAAAAACTTTAAAACGTTTATCACACATCTATGGTGTAGAGCGAGCGAACGGCGGCCAGACATTCGGACCGATTGCACGGGTGTGGCGGCAGACCGCGACATGCTGACACCAGCTTCTGTAACCGACGCCGACATGACTCGTCGCCATGGCAACCGACCCACGCCGTGACGCACGTGCTAACGTCATCTGTAGCGCCGACATTCAATGGCACATGTCATTTAGTAAACAGAAACTCGTAATAATTTTACTATTATTTTTTGTTTTACATTACTGTAAATAATAAACACTTCTTTATCGTATTTTGCTTGGTTTAACAGAACTAATGCGTGCTGTGCGCCGCACGCTACAGTCTGCGTAACCGCACATTTAACACACGGATATCATATTGTACCGGTATTGTATCAAAGTTAATGTAGGCCTAGCAAAAACTTGGAACAGTCTGCCGTCATAAGTGACATCATCAAAGTGCCTTCTATCACTTAAGACTTGAAACGCATCTATTTTCCGCCCCTTTCTTATACAGCTGATGTGTAAAGTGACTAAAGTGCTAGGCATTTTTCATTTTAAATCAAAACGTGACGTATTGCCTGAATTCATATGCCGTTTATAGACGTGTTAATCCTTCTTTTTCTCGACGAAACACGAACTCACGTAATATGTAACTTTTAGTGGTCTACCTGGACTTGTGTTGACGCGCGAAGATGCAGCGGTGGTCAGTTGCAGCAGCTCGTCGTAAGACAGATCGCTGTCACCACGCGACGTCTCCATAATGTACGGTACAGTCACTGCAATTGCACAGCCGCCGTAGCAACACACCAGCATATCACTCACTCACTCAATCAATTAGCTAGTCAATCAGTCAGTTATTTAGATCACTTGTTTTTATACTATTTATATATTCACTAGTATGCTATAGCCTCATTATTAGTAGTAGTGGCGGTATAATGCATTGATTAACGCATAAACCACTGCTGTCTCACCCTGAGTTACCGATAAAGCCCAAATTACATTACGCCGACTTTCACCGAAACTTCCCCGCGGGGAAAGTCGTGGACACAAATCATGAAAGTCGGTGGGCTTAAGCAGATTTGAGACCGCTTTTACCTGAACTTTTGTCTAATGGATACAATCTTCGTAGCAGGCAACATAATTTTATCCTTCTTGACAAAACTAACTGACAGTGGTTTTATCATTCGCATGTTGTATAAAAATTGCTATTAGGCCCAGGTTTTAACTCTGTCATCGCAATATGTTTTTAGTTCTTCGTTAACTGTCCTGCTTTGCCGATTGTCAAAGCTTTTATTAAACGAATATTTGATTTGATTTGATTTGAATAGATGCAATCGACGATTGAATAGATGCAATCGACGAAACACGAACTCACGTAATATGTAACTTTTAGACCAGCATCAACTCTTTCATTATAATTATTAATATACATTGTAAACCCCGTCTGCATGCAAGAAACTGTCATGCGGTGCGACTGCGACTGCGAAAAATTATAACTACGTACACTCAAATCATTCAGAAAACGACGGAATGCCTTTTCGTTTTCATCTTAATATTAGCCACTGATATAGCGACAATAACAGTAATGCTAATAATAATAGTAGTCACTATAAACAAGTTGTAGATTGCAACTCACGCATGTTTAGTCACGTGGCAAAAACTTCGCGAGACAAGTGCTATGGAAAGCTCAAACAAAGTTTAACAGATCAGTTGACTACTACGACGACCGATAACCGGAAATGGTATATTATTATGTCAGCTAAAACCAAAAATATTTATATCTTTGCCACATGAAGAGTAAAACTGGAATTGAACAGCAAATATAGAACTGTCGGCCACAAAGAAAAAGATATTAAATGATTGCAACAGCGAACGACAACCGGAAATACAACATAGGCCTAACCGTTTCTGCAAATCACGGGTGATTTTGTTTAAGTTCTGTTTTCGTTTCATCGCACGGCTTACTGCAGAAATAGTCACTCAATGCAGTTGTCTCACCCAAGCAAGTGTTGTTGGCCAGGCGCCATTGTATGCGATCGCAGCGCTCCCTGGTGTCAGGTCTTTTCATCGCGCACGCGCACTCGAACAGTTCCGGTAGCGAGTCGCGCAGCGCGTTTGCCGCCTCCAGACATTTTTTCCTGTACAACAAACGACACAGCTGCAACCCAACCGCTCTGTAGACCAAGAACTGATTAACTGATTACCGTAAAATATATGCGTGTTTTGGAGACGATTTTGTACTGAATAAGTGGCTATATTATTAATTTGTTACTTTTTTCTCTGTGTATTAAGACAACAACGAAAAAACGAGAAAAAAGCAAAACATGCGTGCAGCAGCGCCGTGGATTAAAAAAAGGCGGGGCAGAAAGATGCAATTTTCCGACAGAGGAAATGGCGGGTGCTCAAAATTTTAATTTTGCCAATAAATTTCCCCAAAATAGGTGTTTAACCCCATTTTTGCATTTTGGACAAACATTTTCCTAAAAGGAGAAGACTTTGCAACAATTTTCCGACAGCGCAGAATTTAGCGGGAAGAGGGGAAAGAAATTGCTCCCCCTGGCCGCTCCTTTTGGCCGCGACGCCAATGCGTGTATAATGTCAGTCAATTGAACCTCTCGACGGCGACGCATTCGTTCTGCTTCTTGTTTTCACGGCAGTAGTGTCGGTAGTCGGCCAGCAGACCAGCGCAGCTGACGTCGATCAGGCAACGCTTCCTGACACCGATACACGACGTGTCATCCGCCGCGTGCACGGAACCATGGCCACCAGCTTCAGCATCAGCATCATCATCATCGTAATCGCTGTGAATGTACTGGCCGTCTTCGTACCGGTACTCATCGCCCGCTCCTCGCGTGACGTCATACGTGACGTCAGTGTGCGTGACTTCAGAGACCGGAAAGGCAGCGATGACGTCTGAGTTTGTGACGTCAGAGATCGTGACGCCAGAGTGTGTGACGTCATAGGTGACGTCGTCAGAGTGGAGGTCGTGTCGGACCGATGGCGAGGAGTAGCCGACCGTCAGCCACGACACGTTGGCGTGAGAACCTTCACCCATGCACAGAAACCATACACCCAATAAACGTTAAAGATATTACACATTAATTAAAAATAATTTTCAAAACTGTTTTAATAAAAAAATTAAACTCGAAATTTGGGACAGAGTCCAACGTGAGGCCGCCGCCCGCCAGGCGCCGTAAGTCCGACTGGAGAGACAATTTAAGAGTGAAATAGTCGATGAACCCGCACAGCGCAAAATACTAAACAGTAACGATCGATTGCTGTCGATGTGATTAGACCTATGGCTGTAATTGACCAGTGCAGCCAATTTCCACTTACTTCGATTTGCTGTGCAAGAAGCCGTACAACAAATCCACAGCATGTCAAGTTTACAGTAAATTTACATAGCAGCAGGTTTGTACGACAAGTCCCGGCGAAAACCCACAACAAAAATTGCAGCGCTTATTGCACGACATGTTGTCCAATAAGTCGCAAACAAATCGAAGCCGTGGAGTGTTGGCTTAAGTGTAGTTCACCTTCTTGCAGGACGCAGGCGTGCAGGAAGATGGTCTTCTGTACGTCGAGGCATGCGCTGGCGTCAGCGTGGGTCGGGTCGCAAACGCACGAGTCAAAGTGTGAACTGGTCTGAAGAACGGCCAAATGAACGCGACAATCACGACGCTTCCTCGGCGGACACGTGTAAACTATACCAACAACAACACACAAACACCAATCAGTAAATTAATAAATAAATAAATCAAGCAAGCAAGCAATCATTGAATTTGCCAAATTTAGCATGGGGCCTTAAGATAACGTACATTTTACCAACGCGGTAATGTGGCGGGAAAAACCAGCCAAATTGCGTTTTAAAAGTTACAGTTGCCCGGAATGAAACCTAATACATTGTATGAGACAACATTTAAACACAACGTGATAAAAATACACTGACATAAATACAAAAACGCATTAGAAACGCTAGACTTTTTAACCTATTTCAGTATAGACTATGCACCGTAGTTATTGTTACAGTGTCATCATCTTTTCTCGGCGGAAGTGAGTATGCAAAATGTTGAAATATAAACTTTGAATAAACTTTGGTTATATTTTAAAGAAAGAATGTCTATGTGCTATATGGGCACAAATAGCTAACTACAGATTTGGTAAAAATACAGATTTTGTGACATTTACCGAATCGTTATTCATCTACCGTCAATGATTTAAAACGCATTTTACTAAATCTTTTTTTTTCAATTGGACCGGAGTCCATTTAACTGTTTGTAGTAAACCTAGCAATAAAATAATTTTTATTACTGAAACCACTTTTAAAATACAAGATCGATTGACTGAATCATGAACACAGCAGGCATATTTGCTCTATCGGATGCTGTTGTTTAATTAATTTTCTATAGCTTTTGATGCTTATCATAACACAAGGCAATCATTACTTCATTGCAAATTTACCACTGAGGCTTTCAGTGCTGGAATTGTAGACATCGGTTAATATTTAAAAAAGTTTTGACAAAAAATTTAAAAGTAGCTAACTTTGTGCACCATTCCGTAACGATATTGAACACATTCTGAATCAAAGACTTCAAGAAGCAGGACATATAGGGCGATCTTTAAAACTACCTTAGAAGCGGAGTGCTTTAGTATTCAGTGGAAATGCGATATAAGCAGTGAGGTACGAGTACATGTACATGTCGTTATGCCGACTCTCTGAGGACAGAGCGAGTGCCGGTGCGCATGCCACGAGGACGGCCGGTACCGGTCTGTATGGTCACGGTCATTTCGTTCATTCATCGGTCACGTAAATCTTGTCAATTCATTGACGACGAAGACTCTCTCTCTCTCTCTCTGACCGACCGTCACCCGTCTCAACGATGCCATACGTACCTAGGCCCCTCCACCCCGCCGACAGACGCCCCCTGACAAAAGCCCCGAGACAGATGTCCTTTCAAATCCACATCGGTATGACAACAAAAACCCGTGAAAATGGTCCGGTGGCCTATCTAGGACGAAGCCCGCATGGTAAGCTTCAAAAACTTTCGATGGCAGATAACATCGGTCTACGATATTCTCTACAGTTTTAGTGTTTATATCAGGGGGACTTTTGTTCCACCATAGTACATTTGTAGTGGCTTATATCCGGGAAGGGACTTGTTTGAAGAAGGCGTATGCGCAGTGCTATACAGCCGGCAATGACACTACTTACTATACGCCGCGCTATTCTACGCCTGCTTGTCGCTGTCTTTGTGCGTCTATCTGTCTGTCTCTGCGGCTGTCGGAGGAAGTGTCTAATAGACTCGAGTCTTAGTTGCTGAGCGAATGATGGCTCGCGTGACGCCATCCTCATTACGTCATCCATGCAGTCGCTGAAGCCGCCAAACAAACGCACCATGTATACTCGTCAATCGTGACGTCACTGTCGCTGAAAGCTTCCAAATTGAACTACGTATTCAAACGTCAACCGACTCATTTTCTCTCGCGGAGTAGCAGAAAGCGAAGAAAAATATTGATTACACATCGGGGTCTCCGTGATACTACGTTAGAAAAAAAGTATAACGTGTGTACAGTTGAAGTATTTGTCAGTAAAATACTGATAAAATACACTATCTGTAACTTTACGCCACATGTAACCGTTTGGCCGCAATTTGCAATGCAAATTTTGACTGGGGGTTTTGATCCACAATCTCGAGTTCCCTTCGAAGAATAGGGACACTGATCTAATATAATATTATTAGGGGCGACGCGAGTGCTTTGCTAAACGTAATCTCATTCTGTCCAACGGTTTCAGCGGACGGGAGTGGTGACGCTTTCAATGACGCCGCCTAGAAACGGGAAAAGAAGAAGAGAGCGTATAAAATACTACGTGAAGCGGCAATTTTAAACACCGGTGTTGCCAGCGACAAATAGGCCTAGATGTGTGCAGAGGAGGCCAAAAATGACATCATTTTATACGCCTTAACTTCATCAAATGTTAACCGATTTTCACAATTCTTTCACTGACAGGACTAGTAGAAAATTTGTAAATAACGCTATCACGAAAGATCCTACCGCATCTTAAGTGCGTATAAATGGTGCCATTTTGGCCCACCCTGTGTAGTACGTACTGTTGTCGCCGCAGACGTCGTGGATGCTGGTGAGTCGTTGTCGACAAACGGGGTCGGCGAGACAATGGCGTTTAGCCGTAAGACAGCTGACCGTGTCGACGTCATCCAGTCGGACGCTGATTGAAGCCGTGACCAGATGCAGCGTCAGCAGCAACGCCAGCATCAGCAGCTGCATCACCACCTACAGACGACTCGATGACGACTCAGACCTGTAGAGCAAACAATACGTAGTTATATTCGACAAATTAACTGCATACTCGGACCCAAAATTCCAGAATCCGTACATTTCTCATGCACAGACGGCTATTATGTTTTTGGGCCGATTTATTTTTGTCAGCTATTACTCTGAACGAAAAAGGAGAACTGAGGATAAAATAGCTAAACTGAATGGGTTGGACATTGCCGAAAAAGAAAGTGGTGAGATTTCGGTGGCACACCGGATGCATTATGAATTCTGGATCATTAGCCAGAATTCGTTAAGATTAGGAGTAGTAGAGCTGCATTAAGCCATTTGTATTCGCCAGGTGGCAGCACCATCCTCGGCGGAGCTTTGAGATCTCTGATCGCTTTTAGTTTGGCTTTGAATCGACGGTTTCGGGTAGCTGAGAACAAACAAAACTCTTGGCTGCAAATCTGGACTTGGGACGCACTGAAAACTGTAAGTAAGAGGAACAATAGGCCTAGGTCACGCTGGTTGGAGACAATTAACCGGCGAACGGTACGAAGAGGTCGGCAGTGTGTCATGTGACGACGATACTCGCCGGCGATTGGCTGAACTTGGCTGACGTCATCTGAGCCACCATAGATGCACGCTTAACGATTCGTGAAATTAGTATGTCGACCTCCTCAACGCTTGCCACTCCATTTGTGTGTGTCTTCCTATTTAACGCAGAACAACTCTCTGAGTAGGTTACTGAACTAAACACGCTATGCTCGACTACCAAGTTTAGCGACGCCTAGATGTCAGACTAGATCGTTGACGTGAATGCCTCCGATTGCTGCAATAACCCACTCATATATTTAACTTTGCTGTGACCTTGACCTTGACCCCGTGACCTTCAAAACCAGTTCATCATTGTCCTAAACTAGGTCTACATCATCAACCACGCAAACTTTGGTGAAATTCCCCCATTGAGGTTCAAGATATCGTGTTAACAACGAACTCGGCGTGACCATAGCCAATTCACACCTAGGACGCCGACGCGACCCAACTCGACAGTTGAGTCGAGTTCAGTCGTGTCGGCGTCGTAGATGGTAATCGGCCATTACGGTCACACGGTCAGCGCATACATTTATCGAAGCATATTTAAAAAACATATTTACCTTGGTCGATACCTAGCCTATTATAGGAGGCGCAGGCTAAAAATATCGTTATATTTCACGCATTTTGCCAAGCAGTCCCCGCGGGCGAATTCGCACAAAATTCGGTATACAGGGGTCGTCTCGCGGATGTTAAATGGTGTCGACTCCGACGGTGGGGCCAAATTTCGCCATTCTCCACTGCGTTACGATGCCTTCGTTATTGTCTCGAGCACATCACTACACACAGTGCATGCTGTCTGGTGCCGGACTCACACACCCAATCAGTGCCCTGATACAGAGAAGCCCTCAAGACACATTTCTTCTTTGATCACACAACATACAACGCGTTCTCATCTGACATCACAGCTTGGCTTGTCGGTCGGCGACAACGCAAATTGCCCGCCAGACATGCGCACTGACTACACACAGACCGGAAGTGAAAGCGACCACGTGACTGACTGATGACCGACATGCGTGATGCTTACGTCACGAATGACGTCTGCAGATATTCGAGCCTCTATGGATTTTTCTGACATTCTGTCTTATTTTTTAAAGCTTGCAAATTCGTTTTTTTATTTCATTTAATTAGCAGCTGCCAGCCATCACTAAGCAGCAGCTGCCTGTAAGAAACGCACCGCGATATTTTGGTCACTGTTAGAGTCATTAATTGTTCGCCAGTCTAAAACGACGTAAAAAGTTGTATTGGCCGAGCAACGAATTAACGAGGAGTAGTTTTTACATTGCGTGCTAATATCATGCAACTGCAGATGCTGTCCAGTGTGAAGAGTAGTTGCGATGCTGTCTGAGCGTGGTGATGGGAAGGCACCAGCGGACTAATATACCGTGTCTCAAAAACGTGTGCCACTTTCATTTTTTTCAATAACTTTGTAAAACCTAGGCCAATTTCCAAAATAATTTTGGCGTGCAACGATAAAAAGAAACTTGACGTAAATCATTTTAATTTCGACCACTTCGCCTTTGTAGTGTTGCTACACTACCTCGTGAAATGCCAAAGTTGTAGTTTAGCCGTTTGCAACAATGAATTCATACTGAGTAACTCATGCGTCGGCTCAGAAATTATTAACTGAATAGTGGCAAACATGACTTGCAATCTCAAAAACTCACATGTGTTACATCATGTCATTTTTATTATGGAATGTGCGTAAAATGTCCTCCTCCAGCACGAACGCAAGCGCGTAAACGTTGACTCCACTCGCCAACACCACGTTCAATAACCGCGTGACTCACTGTTGATGTGCCATTTCATCTCATCGACGTACAATCTTAAAATGAATACAATTAATGTTAAATAAGTAACAGATTTTCAGTGATTTTGTGGTCTTAGTAATTTTTCTGAGCCGACGCATGCGCTACCCAGTATAAATTCACTGTTGTAAACGGCCAAACTACGACTCTTGCATTTCACAAGGTAGTGTAGCAACAGTATTAAGGTAAGGTTGGCAATATTACAGTTGTTTGTTTACCTCAAGTTTCTTCTCAATGTTATGTGCCGAAAATTATTAAAATCGGCCAATATATCACGGAGTAAAATAAAAGTGGCCCATGCCCACGTTTTTGAAACACGGTGTAGGCATATATACGACGCGGCACGAGTATGGTGATACTGATCTGATCGACACGTATATATATAGTAGCATCTGCCAATATGTCTCCGCAGCTGACTCGTGTATCGATCCATCGTCTGATAACGAGATCCTTTTCTGCAGGAACTGATGCGAGTCTTCAGTGCTCAGTCAGTTCTCAAACCGATCGTTCACTGGTACTAGAAGTGCAAACGTTAATCGCCCGAGTACAGTACACTACATATTAGCAGTAATTTTGCATGCATGCTCAGTACTTATTTAAACTGAAGCTCAGCAGTTAAGCTAATTAGCCATTACACTACAGTTTATATGTGCAAATTGCAGACATTCGGTATAATTATTAATTACAATTAATTTAATTAAACTTACATCTCTAGTATCGCAGTACGATTTACATGTATTGCACAGTGTCCACAAGAACCAGTCCCTGACGTAAACTATGTCTCTGAAGTTGTCCAGTGTAAATCAAGATGGCGTCAACGTGTGCACGTCTACGTTCAGCTGAAACAACCGACTAATAAATTTATGTCCCCCGCGACTGCGTACAAAGTTCGTTGAGTGAGGTTTCACCAATTTTATCTAGTATATTGGGTGTTACATGTATCTATGTGGATCCGCCAGCAGCCCGAATTAATCCAAAAAGCGTCGTTCCAGCCAGCCTTAAAACGACCAGTGATAACATTTTGTTGTATTTTTCGAGGCTTTTAACATTATACGTGATCTGTTATGACCTGACATTGTAATGTACCAGTTTTCTTGTGTAATAATTCAAAGCACTATAAATTTTACGTATGATATGATCATGATATGATGCCATCTTATGGCATGCCCGGAAAGATTTGTGAAGTGGGCGATTCTTCGCCTGGGACGAAAGCGCGAGGAAATGATGGTGCATTAAGAACGCGCTAAACGATCGTTAAACTGGACCTGGCACCAGTGTCGTGTTAATGTCGTGCGATATTACTGCGGTTTAATTGCTGTCTCGTTGACCGTCCACTCTGCTGCAGAAGAGGTCTCCATGGTAACGACGACAGGCCACGAGCACTCGCTCACTCGCCAGCTAGGACACTATCATATCGAACGTCCTGCGACGCCGTAAAAAATTCAAATTCGGTCTCCGACGGGCCGTAAACAAATGAGTTATACTGCTGGAGGTTTGTCAATCGGCTTGGATAAGCGCTGGGTGGAGTAAGAGCTAGGTTCGACTGCATGTTATTGAGAGACAGACGACCGACCGAGGAGGCAGGCGGAGTATCGATTGTGTGACGATTCGTGCAGCCATTTGGTGGCTGGGTTAAGACGATTCGGCACTGAACTATGGACGATAGGACAGTGAATGTAACGAGTGTTGTGTTATTGGTTAATTCTTGCAGTCAGCAGATGACTAAAAGTGCAAAGTAAACTAGCTAGGTCTGCAGACAGCGTTAGAACTCACTGTCGACGTACATGTATATGACGAGAGCCATGTCATATGAAATATACTTTCTGCTTTTGCCTATTTTGCACAAGGCGACGTTGTTAGATCGGCACAGTGCACGGATCGTCCTAGTGCCGGCGTATCGAACCAAAGACGAATAGCGACGGACGCTCGGACGGTGACTATCGCCACTCAACCGACTTCAAAGCATGCAAGCACAGAGCACTCCGGCAGTCGGCTCGTGGCCGACGACAGCGTGGCCAGTGGTCGATCAAACACAATATAATCGACCACGACCGTATCAGGACACCGGCACTGAATATTCCGAGTACCACTGCGGCGCTGCAGTGATTTTGTCCGAGACCGCGAGCCCTCGCAGGCCGGTCTCTAAACGGTCGAACGGTTAAACTCCTTTCAGTGGATTTCGCTGTCGATCGACTTAAGACGGTGACGATTTTATTAAGCGCCATGCACTGACTGATTCTGTTGTCAAGCTGCCGTAGCATGTGCAATAGAAAAGTGCTGCTTGCAAAAATATTTTACTCTACTTATTCAACCGCCGATGAACCAGTTTCAGACTGGTCAGTTTCACTCTCCACTGCACGCGCTGTTAAGAGTACTACTAGACCTCTGTGACAGTTGCTTTCCACACATTCCAGTCTTCAGCCGCTCTCTTTCGACGCGGTGTCGCCACGCCATTTCGAAGGACCGTCATTGCAAAAAAACGCCACAGTTATAGATAGGAGTATGGATAGAGTTAGCGTGTGAGCAGTAAGTAACAATATCTGGAACTTGAATATCAACGCTGTCAAAACAGTTTTAAAAATATATTCATAGGTTTTGAGTCAAACGAAATGTTTTAACAAAATTTGCTAAATGTACGGCTTAAATTCTGCTTTGTTAACAGTGCATGTTTGGTGAAGCACACTGCAAGAATTCCGAAGATTTAGAGTGTTTCTCAGGGGACTGTTTCTTATTCGCCCAACCTGTACAGACATCGGCAAAAAACGAAAGACCGATATAATCATACTCTCAGTACATGACTACTGACGGCGGCTGTTTTTATCGACAAAACACTGCCGCAGTGCAGACGAGAATAAGCCCCTGGGTATATGCCTGTAAATGTATCTTTTTCCTACACGCCTATTAGACGCGGCGTGCGCTGAAACACATCGCATCAACCACTCTAGCCAACCAATCCACTAAGTCCGTACGCAAAAAGCACGTACAAAAAGAAATCACATCAAGTTTATTGTTTATAAATGTATTTTTCTACTAAAATGGCAGAATGCATCGGGATATTTCTTGCAAACATGTTGTCACACACGTTTTGGGAATAAATTTAGCGTGTCGTCGCTACGTCATGCAGAACATTTATATTCCGAAAACATGGTGCATATGCGCACGCAGTGTGTGTGCGTATTATGTTTTTGGTGATGTTTGCGTGACGCTGCGACGGCCTATTAGTTCGGCGCGGAATGCATGTATGCGCCTATAGATCTGAACATTCTGTCGAAGGTCAGCCGTACAGCTCGTAAAACTCTGTAGCAGCGTCGTAATTTGCTGGCGCTAACCAGCTACATGTATAAATAATACACGATGTACTGGCCACTAATGGAGCTATACAGATAGCGCTAATCAGCCCGGAGGCGCAACGGTGCTTTGAAGTTGCCAGCCACGCAGCCGCTGGAGCTCTGCCGGCCGGCTAATTGACCGTCAGATCGGAACTAACTGTTTTCTCACACCGACGACGTGAAATTGGTCTCTCGTTATCGATTCGTCGCTCGCCGACGATTGCTCGGGACGGCACGAGGCGTTTATTTCGAGCACTGACTGGCACTGGCGTGGCGTCTATATGCAACGGGTTCACCACCAGTCACCGCGCCTTGGCGCACGGCTATGCCAAATACGTACGTCTCCAGTTCACACAAATTGTAGACGATACGGGTCCGCCATTCCGAGAGGTCGCCATAAACCTGTTTTAGCCAAGACGACGACGAAACCGTACTTATTAAATGCGGCTAAATTAACACCAACACTGACCCTAACCCTAACCTTCAGCAACTCAGGGGCAAATTTCTAGGCTCGAACTGCACTATTTCGATTTGCCGTAAACATGCTGCAGCAATTTGGTGCAGTGCGCAGAAACATTTTGCAGGATGTGCTGTAAACAAAGCAACTTTTTACATGTAAACTAAGGTGGGCGAAAACCCACCTACTGGGGCAAATCGCCCCGGCATTTTGCCCAAATGAGTTATACGATTTTTCTTTATATATACGCAGAGAAAGGGCCCGGAAGGAAGATGGGAAGGAAGGGAAAATGCAAGAAAGGGATAGAAAAAGAGGAAAAAGTAATAATTTTTGGCTTAAAAGTTGCGTTGGCTGTGAAACTTCAATCGCCGAAAGCTATAGCATATAGCCGGTAGTTAATTTTTTTTCATCAGTAGACCTATTGAGATGGGAGACCCGATATTTTTAAATAACTGTAAACCGTAAACGTTAAAAACGGTAACACTATATGTGTCTGACACGCACACTCCTTTACCTTGGTCTTTCGAACTTAAACACGCATCAATTCACAGTCTCCTACAGTCCTGCATTTTCAAGCAACTCATCTTTTTATTGTCGATTTGCGTTCTGTATGTCGCGCAGTACGGACGTCCGACGTGCTAAATGTTATACGTTATAATCGTCAGCTAATTGGCACAGCTTGCGGACAGGACGGACATGGTGTACGTCCGTCGTTTAATTGGCTGCATAATACCTCGTTGTCGCTCTAGTCATGCGCAAGTCGTCGTCGTCGTCGTCGTCGTCTATTCTCGTCCTCCCAGCTCCGACGAGTTAGTTGCTTACTTATTTAGCGGAGTACAGGCGCGTTGGTGGACAATGCGAGACGGATGGCGATGGTGCGTCCGTGCGGCGCTCCTGATTGATAGTCCGCCTGTCCAGTTGATTAAACACGAACTGCTAGCAGCACTAGCAGCAGCAGCAGCGACGACGATCGAACTGCATCCCTTCATCCTCTCTCCCATTCCATGTCCGCTGCCGTCGACCAGTGACGTCGTGGCCAATAACTTTGGGTTGGTTACATGGACTTCGGTTCTGGCCACTTAACTCCTGGGACAGTTCACTACTTAGTCTGAATGGGCACTGGTCCGAACAGCGCGAGGGTTAGGGATAGGTTAGGGTTATATTAGTAATAAGATCAAGAATAGGAAAAAATTGAATCTTTGTCGTTGGCGGACCTTAGCTATGGCGATCCCTGGCTATCGTGGCATAGAATCAGGCCAAATTCTTGTCTATCACTCCAATGCCGCTTCGTACTAGTGACCAGACACACTTTACTCGCATACATTAAACCAAACTGTGGATTTTACACACATCAGCAGTGATGTGACTTAACTCAAACTCTATCGCAAATCTTATCGGCGTACAAAAGTAGAGAGCACAGAAATAAACTGAAAAACGAGGAAAAGAAGAAGTCAGCGGGTCCGAGAGTCGCCACTTCTTCCCTGCGTTCGAGTTACGATGACTCCAAACAGTTGTGTGTCTATGATCCGAAAATTAGATAGTATAGCTGCAACATACATTTTTACTAATCCCAACTCTGACCCTAACCCTAGTTGAAAAAAATGTAAACACTGAGTCAACGTCTGTAGAAATGTATAGGAAAAAAATCTGAAAACTTTCGGACTATCGAGCTGCGACCCTCCAAAGTTTTGTCGCCATAACGACTTGCTGCGCCTGCCCAGTCAAACGGGCAACGCGTCACACCGTGCGACGTCTCGTCGGCCTGTCCAGCAGTCATCAATCCGGTCGTTTCCGCATGCTCTCCCCTCAACCGCTTTTGTCATCCGGACTTCCATCACCACCAACCGACAAGGCTCGACCGGCGATCCGCCCGATTCAGCGTCAGGACCACCCCCTCGTCCGGCCCTAAACGCTGATTTGTCCGAAAATTACGAGCGTGTCAGCTTCTGAAGCAAAACTCTTCTCTCGCTCGGTCCATGCATATCGCCGACGTTCCGAAAAACAGCAAAAAATTAAATTCGTTTAGTTCATACTGTAACAGTAGTTCCACTATTCGTCGGCCTATATCATGCACAGCAGCAGTAGACCTACATGTTTTTTTCGCAGGCGGCTTGAAACATCCCTTTCTAAACTCATTTTGTGACTAGGACTACCCGTAAGACATTCTAAAAACACGATAAAATACGACAGTGTAATATTTCCAAAAAGGATGTGCACTATATTTAGAAGATGAAGATAAACAAAAAGTGTCGACGAGTATCGATACGATATGCGACCTTCCCCGTTATTATCGGAAATGTTGTCACAAACGCCCAAAACTACGCTATATCCACCAATGATTCAATGTTGCTATTTTTACTATCAATAAAAATAGAAATATTCGATTTCTGCACTTTGAGCGCGGATATCGCGGACTGCGATTTTTGCATTCTGCATTTTAGTGACGTTTACGATGTTTAGTGGCCTCGATCTTTGCCCGTTTGAACTGAAAATCGCCACACCGGTTACTCCTGTCTTATCTCAGAAAACGTTCGTTTGTTTTATTGTTTTCTGCCTGCGTTTTTAAGTTAAACACACAGACAGACAGAGACAAAGACCGGAAAATGAGTAGGCCTAATGAGGCTTCAGGGAAGAACGGCCGCAGAAAAAACACTATATCATCTGGGCCCGAGGACGAATATAAACCCTACATTGACGACCGAGTGATGTAGGGTTGCTGACCAGAATGCAAGACGACCTGAGGCGAGTTTCGCACTTTTTATTTCTCTAAGATTCTGTGAGAATCACACAGAAAACGCAAATGCAAAACGGAGATTTAGGCTAGCATCTTACGGAATCTCAGAGAATCTCTGAAAAATAAAAAGTGCAAAACGCGCCTCTGGGCTCAAAATTTTCAATTCCGGTAGAGGCAATAACAGAAACATAATTTTAAAAATATTATTTTATCACGTTTCGCTGTGTCCTTCGTCACAATATCATGTTTGCTGTTTCGCTTCGTATTAAATTACGGCATTCACGGTTCTTTATAAGCCTAGCAGTCAAATGCCCGTGCTAAACCACACGTGTTATGGTTCGTTATTTCCGCGTGTTCTTGTTATGTTCTGCCGATACGAGTCGTCTCTCTGGTTTCTACAACCGCAATAAAACACGCCGTTATTGTTCGACATCGCATGCGGCGTCACTTCGCGCCGTTTTTCAATATGTTATATTAAAACAATTTCAGATGGTTATTATCAGTGTACCAATATTATTTGTTTTCGCCAAAGTGTGCAACATAACCCCACTTTTTACAAGCATTGTTCGCTATAAACGATAGACAGGTTATTCCGACGTCGCACTGCAGAATGCACTGCAGGCTGTGCTTTCATCCCTATCTGCGGCTTACGGCTGAAACCCCTCCCCCGGCATCCGTAGGCCTGCCATGCCTGTGTGGTGGCACCAAATTTCTCAAAGTTTATATGGGTGACATTAATTATATACCCAAAAGTCAGTTTGTGCATAGTTCTAGTTTCATCGGTCTACGGACAAACGGCTACTAGGCAAAAGACCACCACGACGGTTTCGCACTATAGAGATTTTTTTCTAAACAAAATGCACATTCTTTCGGAAATACAACTCGATTAGTCGCCGAATTATGTACTAAGGTAAACTGACAATTTTTGTTGCTGTAATTCATCATGACGTTTTTGTTTTATTTTTCTGTACTCCGTGGAGCGAGTGGTCATAAAAATGCCGCTCTGTCGTCCCTGGCTTAACGTCGCACGCGAGGCCGCCCCCGTCTCCCAGACACAGCAGAAGACAATATGGTCTTGCTCGAAACTCATCGAAACTGGGTTCACTAGTTTAAGCTGTTTGGCGACTTATGTTACGCATAGTGAAAAGCCAGCCTTTTGTCCGGGATTAACTTTCATCGCGTACATCCGGCTGAGAAAATAATGGCAAGATGGTCAATGCGTCGTGGAAGCGCGGCAGCTAGCGGCAAGTCATCAGTAATCAGAGGATGGATTGTGTCACGGACAGACAGACAGACAGACAGTCGTCACGACGCGTCGCGCAGTGGATGGCTGATCTAATGAACGGATGCATCGGACATTGCGTCAGATGGCGGCATTTCGCTCATATTTCAGCATCCGCAGCTTCAGCAGCAGCAGCAACCGCGTCACTTTCATCTCTTCTCAGCCGACAAGACAAACTACTGCTAGAGATGAACACGCGGTGACGCTGCCATGGTCGCTGCAGTCTGCCGCCGGTGTCCCATTATAGGATCGCCCCCCCAGAAAAGTCTCCCCCGGCCGACAATTTACTGGCAAAACTCCGCCCCGCCCGGCGGGCGGGCGGGCGGACGGGACGGTTTTTTACCGGTAAATTGTCGGCCGGAAAGAGATTTTTCTGGGAGGGCGATCATATAATGGGGAGACATTTTATAAGCCGGCGATATTTTGATAACGGGAGACATAACAAATCCGTGATTATATCTCCCTGGGCTGATTTTTTATAAAGGAGACTTTTTAGTGTGACACCGGACGTTGACCGATGCACGGCTGGCGTTTTGTCTGCCACCACTCATAGGCGGCCCCAGCAGGCCACGTAGCGCCTTGTCCCTCCGTCCTTAGGTCCGTCAGTCCGTCTGTCCGTGTGTCCATCTCTAGTATGCAGCTACAGATAACAGATTGCAAAACTGGGCTGTAGTTACATGCAAAAATATAAAATGTAACAAAAAATGTTTTAGACAAAAAACAAAAACCGCGTGCGGTTGAAGAATTTCGATATTGCCGGTCGTCGAGACAGCGGAGAAGGCGCCAGCGGCCGACTGCCTCGGTCGTGCTTGACCAGCGGAACATCCACACAGACAGACAGACATACAGACGACGATTTAGCACACGGTAATACGATTGGTGGATAGA
>Ga0209367_1000292_pt1 | contig 44978 bp, 31 predicted proteins | sample WorMetLIZISLAND2_FD_187412 | JGI IMG/M metagenome (GOLD analysis project Ga0209367, IMG submission 187412) | Marine gutless worms symbiont microbial communities from Max Planck institute for Marine Microbiology, Germany - Olavius geniculatus... ... | reverse complement strand
GGTAGCAGGGGTCCGGTTTTTTTTGAGACACAGTGTAGTAGTAGTAGTTGTTGTAGTTGCAATGGTGCACAGCTGTTGCACGTTCCCCTTTGCGTTAGCAGGGCTTTTCTTGTTATTTTGCAAATATTGACTCACTAACACTGCTCTAGCGCATCGGAGGCTTGCGATGATGCGCTACACAAATGCAGTTAAGATTAGATTAACACAACTTATACATTACAGAGAAATCAGGAAAAGAAAAAAAAACCCGGCAAAATTAAACTGAAAATTTAACTGAAACCACCACGATCGATACTCACTTCATCTTACTGCTGAACGTACAGCCAACAAACCCAACTTCATACGAGCTCCAAGGACCACGCAGCTGCACCTGATACCAAATGTATATGAAATATGTACTAATAATTATTACTACTACAATGACTACTACAACTACTGACAACTAATACAACAGGGCACCTACGTAACTCACACAGGGATGCCGGTTTATAGCAGAAAATTTTCTTAAAATATATGAGGCTTTCTTAGGAAAAATATGTGGGGAAAAATATGTGGAATTTGGCAAATTATGTCATGCATATATGCGGCATATTTTATTTCACTGCATTTTTCTAGAATATTGTTGACAAACAAAACTTCAAAAACATTCTCACAATTGTTTCCAAACCCCAACATTGTTTCTCCACATGCAGATTGTAAATGAAATGGATTTAGTTGTTGATTAGTCAATTCATTGTTATGAAATTATAATTTATTCACAATTTAACATCAATGGAAACAAGCCTACCTTGAGGTACAAAGAACTATGTAATGACTAGCGTCATCTACGACTGAAGACGATATGCGAGTAAACAAAAACTGCAAATATAATGTGCATCTAACAATCTGAGAGGACACTCATATACCAAAAGGGAGTCACTTTTTGGTCCACCCCGTAGTGCCAACGTCACAGCAATGCTGACAATGAATGATCCTGGCAGTGAGAGAACCTACGGTGTGCTCATATATACATCATCAATATTCATATATAATACCTTGCTGCCAGAGCGCTTCAGACTGCTAATCTGCTGCTGCTGCTGTCTGGCCAGATTCGCAGCCTCATTAATATTCATCTGTCCTGCTCCTGCCGTCGGCTGAGCCAATGACGAGGGAGATAGCATAACGTGCACTGCAGCCTGCTCACGCTGCTGGTGGCTGTGCTATAAAAAATAACAATCACAAAAACAAGAAACCCAGCTGTTGTTAGGATAGCCAACAGTACTGGTTGTCAGTGACCTTCAAGGTCATCCAAGGTCAATGATTTTCATTTCGTGAGACACGGCATATGCCAGTTCCTATTAGTGACTATTAGTAACATTGGCCAGGGCTATATCTCACCACTTCCAAGATACGGCCACTTATAGCTTGAAACTTTCCACCGAGAACTGCAGCCAAACTGCTGCAGATGAAGACGAGGTTACTTTCAATGGTCAGCCTATAGGAAGTCGACAGCACCCTATCCGATGGTACCATCGCCGACCCCCTACGACTTACAGTTTAGCCACAATACCGTACGACTGGCATACCATAGTGCGTCATGACCTTTCAAGGTCGTCCAAGGTCTTCAATTTCCATATCATTTGGAAGCCAATATGAGACTTCCTATTACTGATCAACAGCCACCTAAGCCCAATCTCGCACCATTTAGCCACAATACATATGTGACAGACAGACATATGACAACCATGCCAATAGCTCAACCGTTACATAAGTAGAGTCGGCTAACAACAGATGTTGAGGCCTTAAGGCCAAAAGTGGTCTCTAAGCCAAAATTTTGGCCTCAGCCTTGGCCTCATAAATTTCGCTTCTGGTCTGACATCAAACATTTGGCCTCGGCTTGGCTTTGGTCTGGTTGTCCTGGCCTTGTTAAAACTAACAAGAAGCCTAGCTGTTGCTAGGGTGGGGCCGACCATACTGGTTGTCACTGACCTTGAAAGTCAACCAAGGTCGATGACTTTTATGTCGACAGAAAGGGCGCATGCCACTTCCTATTAGTAATTAATAGTAACCTAGGCTCTATCTTGCACTATTTAGCCACAATACATCCATAACGGACAGAGAGACAGACAGATAAATGACAACTCATAACAAAAGGCCGATCTTAAGCTTACAGCTTAACAGTTGGCCAAAAATGCGACTACAAAAAATAATCAAAACTAATCATCTGCCTTGAGATAATTTGTGGAGGTTGAAAAAAATGAAATCATTACTAGCCCCCCCCAAAAAAAAATTTAACCGTATGACGTCACTGTCAATCATCAGCTGGTATTTTTATTCATAACTTTACACTTGGCCTTGGCCTTAGCTGGGATTTTGGCCTATTTAACACCTCCAAAGTATGACCTTAAGAAGATTCGCAGGGGGAAGTTTTGCAAACCGTGTCCGAGTTTCGGCAGCAAGAGAATCATCCAATATTGTTGCAACTTTTCTCCCTAATTTTCCTCCCAAGACCTTCCTGGGATTTTTCTAAAATGCTTTAAAATGTGTTGGCATATCCTCTTGTAAGTTAATCTCGGTAATCATCCAAGTTCACACATAAGTAATTGTTCAAGTCAAGTTAAAGTTCAACTGACGTTGAAGAAGTATAATTCCTCTGCCTCATCGGTATAGTTTACAACAAGTAAGTAACCAGTAGACAGCAAGCATTTAAGTTCGAGTTCAACTCACATTAGAAAGGTATGATTCTTCAGCCACGTCAGCGTAGCCCATGTTGATCAGTTCGCGATTGACGTGTTTTTCAGCGCCGGCGATTTTCACCGCAAGATCAACCCTCAGTACGTCATGCACAACCGAGAAGATCTGTCTCCACAATAAGTAAGCAACTAAAAGTAACAATGAACATATTTTAATTATAACAGTAACAAACTTAAAGTTAGCAATTAACTACACAAAATAATACATATGTAGGTGAGTCAGAAATTAAGCAACTAATAATAATAATAATAACACTGACAATTCATATCATCAACAGAACTACTACTACTAATACTGCCAATACTATTACTGCAAATACTACTACAACCACCACAAAATAACGCTACAAGTAATTAAGCAAAATAACTTACATCGAAGTAAGTAAGACCAGATTCTTTCTGTGCCTTGATTCTTTCTGAGACTTTGGCGCTTTATAAATCATTTACTTACTTTACTCACTTACAGTCAGCCAATAAGTAAGTAATAATAATATGAACTGACAATCGAAACTGCCAATACTGCTGCTGCTGCTGCTACTACTATTATTACAACAACAACAACAACAACAACAACTACTACTACTACTACTACTACTACTGGTAGTAGTGTATTCTGGCATAGCAGTCGGTAGCATCGGTAACATTAATGACAAACTCTTCAAAACATCGCCACCTACTAGTAACTACTACAACAACTATGACTACTGCTACAACAATAACAACAACAACTACTACTACAACTAATATGACTACTACTATACCGTGGCGTAGCAGTCGGTTGCATTGACGATCAACTGTTCAAAAGTTCGTCGTGACTCCATAGTCCAGTTGCCCGCAGGACACTTGATGGCTGAAGGTCTGATCTTACACAGCTGACATTCAAACGCCTACCAGTTCACACAAACACAGTCAACTCAGCCTACTATCCACAGCGGGATGATTCAGGCAAACACAAGCTAACCAGCCGTCAGTTACCAGCTCCACATCTGACTAGAAGCATGCAAAATGGTTTGTTGAAATCTGTTTCGGTTTTTAACTGACCAGCGGCCGTACTGAAACTACTAACTAACATGCTTAAAGTACGCTGTTGCGTCTCTCGCAATATCTGCTACCATTTTCAGAGAAGTTCAACGGCAGAAAATAACAATTTCTTAGGCGGAGAGAATACCCTTCTTTGATGCCCTCGTTCATAAGAAATCTCCTTACCCACTACCCAGTGGCACAAAATTTGGTTACGAAAACGAGAAACTGAAACTCCATGCCATCATATGTTATCAATACCAAATCAAACATTTTATATGTATTAGATGTATAATGCAATATTATACTAAATGTATTACAAATTATTACAGCTGTCGAAGCATTAATTTTTTAAATGCATTAACACACTCTCACTGCGTTAATTTTTTTAACGCACTAATTAACGCGTTATTAATGCACTCAGACCCGTCGAGAGGAAGAGTAGGGGGTAAGTTACCCAAAGCCCCGCAACATTTGGGGGGCTCCGCCTGTAGAATATAGAAAGTTAGAAACATTTTAAATGTATAATCAGCAATAACTGGCATCATAGCTAGCACAGAAATTTATTAGCCTGTCATCAGCATAAATTTTTATTTACAGTAGTGATGGAAAGGCAACTAGAGTTTAGTTACTTGAATTCATGCGATTGTCAAATAACCGCAGTTTAACGGAATATTGGAACTTTTGCTTCACAGAATTTAGTAAATTAACATAAATTTACATATGTGCATTAATTTTTTTAACGCACAGTAATTTTTTTAAACGTGCATTAATTTATCAACGCATTAATGCGTTAATTAATACGTTAATTTGACAGACGTACAAATCATGCAAAATGTGTATTACATTACAGACTATACAAACCTGGAATGGATATTTCAGGAAGGGAGGCGGCAAATCCAACAGTTCCTTCACATCAATCAACTCAGTGTTGCCGTAGTCAACAAAAAACACCTACAATGAACAAAAGCTGGTCAGACATCTGGCTTTAAGCACAGCAGCCGTAACAAATAGCAGACAAAAGCCGATCACAGATGTGGCTTTAAGCATACCAGCAGTAACACACGGCAAACAAAAGCCAGTTGGAGATATGGCTTTGAACACGCAAATAAGAGATGAATGCTGGTCAGAGACATGGCTTTAAGGATGCCAGCTGTAATGCATAGCAAACAAAAGCTGGTAAGCAATGAGGCTTTAAGAACATTGCAGCAACAAATAACGAACAAAAGCCAGTCAGAATTATAGCTTTAAGAACACAAGCAAAAATGCACAGAAAACAAAAGCCAGTCAGAAACGTGGCTTTAAGCACGCCTACAGTGATACACCGGTGACAAAAGCCAGAGGTGTTGCTTTTAGCATGCCTGCAGCAACGCACAACAAACAAAAACAACTGCTCAGAGACATGGCTTTAAGCACACAAATAGAAGACAAAAGTAGATCATGTAAGTTACGGTCAACCGACAAATGCAGACTAGTGACATGGGAGAACCTCACAAAAAGGAACCAAGCTGTAAGCACTGACAATGACTGCATTAATGAGCAGCTTAACATCATTGCAAATAGTGTGTAATTAAGTGAAGCAGCTTACTACTACCACCACCACCACTACAACAACAACAAACTACTACCACTACCACCACTCAGACAGTGCTACAGTCTGTGAATGGAGCAGCACAGTATTGGCTACTACAACTACTGCTACTACTACTACTACTACAGAGTCGATCTAACCTGGACCATGTTGTTTGGGAATCGTTTCTCAATGCGAGCTCTGTAGTACGCCGTAGTGCTGCAGTCAGTGAAAGGTGCCGCACAGTAGTCACCCGCAGCCATTGCACCCTTCACTGCATCCCCCTAACATAAAAGCAGCACAGCAGCCAGTCATACCGACGTAAAGTAAAAAGATAAAGTTCGGAGGCACATTTTGCACTTTTTTCGTATGAGCTTCCCACAGATGCTAGTGTAGAATTTTCATCTCGCACTTCAGCACTCGTGAGCTGCTACGAAAAACTGCAAGCAAGATTTTCCTTTGTTAGATTTTGCTATCTCCACCCATAGGCTATATGTGGCACTGCATCATCCAGAGACTAGGCGAGTTCAATCTAGGAAATTCCAGCGTCAAATAACCCAAAGTGGAATTCTCGTAGAATTCTTATGAATTCTCGTAGAATTCTTATGTGCATGTCTCACACTTTTCGTGAAAAATAGCAAAAGTAGAAGCAAGATTCTTGTTGAAAAAAGTGCAAAACATGCCTCGGTACTTTCTACAGCGCTTCTTACATGAGTCAGACTCAGGACCAGAAACGCTTTACAATGTCCGAGCAAGTGGCAGCTGATTGGCATGAGCTAACAATACCACAGCACACTATGCAGCCATCCACTGTCCACGTCAGCAAACAACTAGACCTGAATGGTCATTTTATGGCAAGTTGTGTCAGGAATATTCGTACCAAAAGATATCAAAATTTGTTAATTGTTGGGAATGTTTTTTTAGGACACAGTGTAGAAAAAGGACAATGGTGAAAATTGATGTGCGAATATTTCATTAGGGTTAAGGCTAGGGTTAACATTAGGATAAATAATAGGGTTAGAGATGGGATTAAGATAAAAAAATAGGGTTGGAAATGGTTAAACTTATACATAAGTGCTGAATTACCGGTACAGCATTACCTACTGCATCATACGCAATCCGCTTTTTACCTGTAGCCGTAAGAAATAATCCTAAAACTTTTGGACTGTCAAACCTTTAGACAATCAAACCTTCGAATTATCGAGCTGGCACAAGTGGTTAGGGGGACAAATGAAACACGTACAGTGACGCGGGCCTCTCTGATGTATTGCTGCAGGCGAGTATGAATACTGTTCAGTAACTCAAGGTTCTCTGCATCAGCATTCTGTGCCCAGAAACGACCGCAGTCCAACACCTGCAGAGCAGCAATAAGTATGTAACACATTCAACCACTACCCTCCACCTCCCCCTCTGTACTCCAATAGACAGCATTCTAAAATTAATGGCTGAAAAAATAGCAGGGAAGATTATTAAAACTACCATTATTGTTAATTACATTATGTACACATTTAATGGGAGTTCTTACAATTTTAGGTTTAGGTCATTTTTTGCATTTTGTGTTTCTGTACAGGTTAAAGTTTCTGTCTCTTTATTGTAAAGGTTAAACTTACTGTTCTGTTATTATGTGTCTGCATGCATTCTGCCTGGAAAGGCCATATCCGACATGACCTATGCGGTGTCGAGCGGGATGTTAAACCCTACTCACTCACTCACTCAACCGCTACCCTCCGGCACAGTTAGATCGCAATCAATTTAGCAAAACCGAAACCGGTTTCGTTTCAGGTTTCATTAGTTCTGCGGTCCAATAGGGACAGGGTGACTGCCATCGGGGAATTGTCAGACACTGAATTTCCCTGACAATTCCATGGCATTTCCCTGATTCACGGCATTCCTGACCATTTTGTAAGTAATATAAATAAATACTACAAAATAAAATATAACACAGATATAAATAAACTAAAACGTAAGTACTGGGTAAGTAAAATTCAGCAATAAAAAGCATAAATCAATTGAGACAGAGCAATAAGTAAATGATACAATACAAGCCTGTTGATACAATTTTTAGAAAAGTTTTCACGCATATTTCCCTGACAAGATTTTTTCTCTGACATTTCCAGGTTTTTCCGGACGATCAGTCACCCAGTAAAGTCTAACAAATTTACGCATCAGCCATAATCGATTTAGAGAAACCGCAAGCGGTTTTGTTCTGGGTTTCATTAGTTTCAGCAGTTTTCTGCAATCCATCAAGGAAACCAACCATCCAAGAAATCTGAGCTAATGCTCATGAGGGCACAAGAGCCTATAGCAGTTCCTGTTTGCAGGTTGTCTTGGTCTATCTCCAACCATTTTGTCGCAATTCACTCCAATGAAACTGAAAATCGCCAAAAAATAGCAAAAACGCCCATTTTGAGGGACCCCCTCACCTAGTGGTATGAAATTTTGTCACAAAATACTAGAGACTCTATGCTATCATAAGGTGAAAACCCAAAGTCTCTATCTCACCTGGGCATGAATCGGTACGGGGACGTGGCAGACGGACAAACAGAATTACCGTAGCTAATACGCACTAAAAAACCGACAAAACTGACTCTAAACCAGGTTTCACTGGTGAAAACTAGTTGTTTTCGTTTTTTTTGCCTGTGCAAGAATGGATGTAAACATGACTCAAAGTGAAATAAATTTATTCCTCAAGTATTATGTATCAGTTTATCTGCCAGACATTCACAGGTGGCACATGTGTTTATCAAGACCGTTCTTCTACATGCACAATGCAGAACGATTATAGCACTTGACTACTGACTGAAAAAAGTTTAAGAATATTGTAAAATAAACCTAATTCTAAGAAGCTGCAAGCTAGAATAATACTACATGAGATGGCTTCAGAACGCAGCAGCAGTAGTAGTAGTAGTAGTAGTAGCTTACGTTGATGATTCGAAGGCGAATAGTTGAAGTGCTAGGAGGGGGCAGCGCCACCTGGGGACTAGTAGCCACATCAGCGCTCCCACTGTCATCCAGCCTAGACAGACAACATTTCACAAAGTAGTGTAGCAACACAGTTAAGAAAAAAAACTAAAAGCAAACCACTGCAGAGAATGCTGCGATATTTGTAGCCATATCGTCGAGCGCATCAACCAAGCTACAGAGTGTCACGTGCCATATGAGATTGATTACACCTGCCACCTGACACAGGTGAATTTGCCCCACAATAACCACAGCCAGACAGGTTGGTATTTGACTTATCTACCCCGGAAGATGGAGGGCTGAGTTGATCTCTGTGGCTGGTTATGTACTGAGACGGTTTACATGTCATAGTCCAAGCAGTAACCATTTGATAGCAACCCAACTGGGAGTTGAACCCACAATGTTGTGACTGCAAGTCCAATGTTGTAACCATTACATTACCAGTTGCTGTAGTGTGAGTAGTAGTAGTAGTAGTAGTAGCAGCAGTGTGTATAGTAGTAGTAGTAGTACATGTGTAGTAGTTACCTGTTACTATGTACTGTCCTGTTGAGAGCAGCCATCTGTCTGTGGCTGGTTGATAGTTGCTCAAGATGTTGTAGTAACAGTAGTAGTAGTATGCGCTCTGATTCTTTCTGAGACTTTGTCGCTTTATAAATCATTTACTTACTTACTTATGTGTAGTAGTAGCACATGTGTAGTAGTTACCTGTTGCTACGTAGAGTCCTGTTCATAGCAGCCATCTGTCCGTGACTGGTGGACAACTGTTCAAGATGTTGTCGAGCTGCCTCTGTGTCCACAAGTTCCACTTCCAATGGCACTGCACGAAGTTGACTGTATTACACAATGCATGCATCAGTAAAAGTAGTAGTAGCAACAGATGTTATTAATGGGTTGACCCCTCAACATCAAAATTAAACATGGAATTGCACGTTTTGCATACTTCTCTCCCACGAAATGCACAAAATTGCACATATTATAGACCTACATTCAACTTTTTTCCATAAGTCACATCCCCAACTCCCAAAACATGGAGCTCCCCAGACTCCTCCACCACAGAAAGCTTCCACCATTCTACTTCCTGTTATACATTCTACATCACTGACAATCTTCTACAACGATTGCAGTTTGTTCAGAATGCTGCCACGAGGCTGGTCATTCGCGCAGGACAATGTGAACATATCACACCCGTTTTACGTGAATTACACTGGCTGCCGGTGCGACGCCGTGTCGTGTTCAAGATAGCCACACTGGTGTTCAAGGCATTGAACAATTTGGCACCTCCATACCTGGTCGACGATTGCAACTTGGTCAGCGACAACACTCGCCGATTACGTTCAGCCGCCTCTGTCACTTGTACTATACCAAAAACAAGGACATGGCTCGGTGACAGATCATCCGCCATCGCCGGCCCACGAGTCTGGAACAGTTTGCCGGCTGCACTCCGAGCCGTGGAGGACTATGAACAGTTCAAAGCGCAACTAAAGACACATTTGTTTAACTGATTGAAACTGCGGCGCCTAGTGAATTCTGCTTTTAGCGCTGTGTATAAATCCGCTTTATTATTATTATTATTATTACTTAAATTCCGGATTTTCCGCAGCTGCTGAATCAACTGGCCGCAGGTGCACAGACAAACATCTGGCTATGTAGAGCTCCGCCTGCCTGGACGTTTTGACTACAGAATGTAGTCAGCTCATCAGTACCCAAATGCACTGCCACCCGGCCTCTGCCACAGACAGACAGATGGACAGACAGACGGACGGAAGAACAGACAGAAAGACAGACAGACAGATGAACGGACAGACAGATGGACAGAGAGACAGACGAAAGAACAGACAGAAAGACAGACAGACAGATGAACGGACAGACAGATGGACAGACGGACAGACAGATGGACATTATACTGACCGTAGTTTGAGAGCCAGGTAGACTGAAGTCAGCACTCTGCCCGCCGAGCCGTCAGCGGTGTCACGAGGAAACTCGATGAACGCCCTGACACACAGACATATACTCTGTCAAAACCATAGCTCCTACTACTCTGCAGAGCAGAATTCATTTTCCCTGATTTTTACCAGACTTTCCAGGACAAAATGAATCGTTGTCTCTGACTTATTTGTTCACGCGAAATACCAATGTCGGTTTTTAATCACTTGCAACCACACTAGAGAAAAGAGCAGCGGAACAAATTTAAAAAGAGATACAAATAATCTGCGAGCAAAGTGAGCAGAAAAAATTCTGAACTGTTGTATGCAGTCTGTGCCCAAGAGTTCAAATTTTTTTCTGCATCTTTGTTAACTTTTCTCCCTGGTACTTTAATTTTCCCCAACTAACCCTGACCATAAGAACCATGACAAACTGACAAACAGACAATGTTGAGTAACGCTACATTGATGTGACCCACACTAGACTAAGCAGCCACCAAACAGTGAGAGCTGTTAGCTTAATAACTTACGAAAGTGCTAACAAAATAAGCCCTTTTCGAATGATCAGCCCGTCGATGTGATGTCCCAGCTCTGGGGCCCTGCCGACTAACTATCCAGATCCAAACTGTTAGTTTTTAGTCAAAGTCAACACTAATTTTTACAAAGTTAACTATTAAATACTTTAGTAATCGCTAACACTACCAGCCATTATAACTGAATAGTGCATATAAACATATGCACCCTATACGGAAAAAAACAATCTGACAATTTCAGAAACGAGCGGCCTCTATTAAACCTCATGAAAATGTTGCAAAAATCAGTCAGAATTTGTCAAAGCTATCAGCAAAACATCAAAGTCTACGAAGTCTACGTGACGTGCCTCGTTTCCTCGAAGTGCACTTTTGGTTTGCGCTGATATTCATCACAGACGACAAACAGCTGCTCAATGTCCTGCCGATAGAACTGACCCTGATTGGCCGGCAGACCTTTGACCTACATACAGACACAGACTTTGACCCAGATACACAGACAGATAGACAGACAGACAGACAGATTAACACAACATCACAAAGCACAAGTGTCTAATGGCTTCGTGACGTAACAGTAGAGTGTAAAACGTAAGATTCAAAGGACATGGGTTCAACTTGCAGTCAGGTTACTCACAAGTGGTTACTACCTTTGGACAGGTAAACCATCTTGACCAGTATATAACCAACACCAAGGTCAACTCAGCCTCACCACCCTCCAGGGTAGGTATATTGAGTACCGGCCGATCTGACTGGGGATGAGGTGGGCACATTCACCTGCATGATACCACATGGCAGATGAGGCTCTGTAGCTCTGCGACAGGTTACCCATAAAAAGCTCTTTGCCTGCTTACGTCACTAGCTTCATATTCATCAAACTCAAACATTCGCCTCTTTCAGACGTCATCTTAAAACTTATTCTTTTCAGTCCTATTATCTTGCCCTCCTCCAATGCGCCCTGATTCTGTTGTAAGATTTTGACGCTATATAAATTGGTACTTGTCTGTATTTAAAAAAAACTCACTTCTTCAATACTGCATTTAGCTAAGTTATCGGCTCTGCCAGCACCTCTGAAGTTACGGCACCACGGCGCTCTACAAATGCTTTTTTTATTATTATTTTTTAAAAATTATTATACACAGGCTTTAGTGTTTAACTCTGAAATAATACAACAACACTGAAGAGACTGACCATGACAGTGGTGCGTGGATTGTAGCCACTGATTTCCCGATCAGCCATCTCCTCATCACTCACAACTTGCTCAAAGTAGTTGGGATAAAATGCACCACACATCACCAGCTGACAATACAAACAAACACAGTAGTACTAGTAAGCTAGTAGTAGTAGTTGTTGTTGTGAGAGTAGTAGTAGTAGTAGTTCATTGCTGACAACTTAGCGCAGTTGGCAGTTGGAATAGAAAGCTCCGCACATCACCAGCTGACAACACTGACTCACTATCAGTAACAGTAGTACCGGGTAGTAGTAGTAGTAGTAGTTGTTGTTGTTGTTGTGAGAGAGAGCAGCAGTAGTAGTTCATCACTGGCAACTTGCTCAAAGTAGTTGGGACAGAATGCAGCACACATCATCAGCTGACAACGTGGACTCACTATCAGTAATACCGTAGTAAAAGTGGTGGCAACGGCGACAGCAGAAGCGGCAGTGAGTAGAAGTAGCAACAATACTAGCACTAGTAGTGGTTCGGGCCAGTTCAAAAGAATCACGGCTTTTTTGCCCCTGCACCGTTTTGCCCCCTGGCTGATTCGCACCAGCACTATGGACGATTCGCACCCTGGCTCATTCACCTCCTGGCTTGTTCGCCCTTGCTCCCTCATCTTCTATGATTTGCCTCGTTGAATGATATTGGTTTAGTCTACACTAATATTAATCTTCTGCCTTTTTGGGCATCGCGGGGTGAAAAATAGCTACAATTTTCCAACAGACACGTCTGCAAATTTCTGATATAGCCTAATTCCGACAGAGACCTGAAAATTTCTCACTTAATTTCAATTTTGTCTTGAAAAGTCTATAAAACTCAACATCTAACATTGACAACCATCATTAAACGTAGTGCAAGGTTTCCATCTGTGAAATTTTGTTGCTGCGGAGCATTAAAATAAATATATCTACAATGATGTCATGCTCACACACTGAGCCAGAAAGTAACGAACACATAGACCTTAGTAGCAGATGCAAGAATAAATATTCTTGTGTTGAAATCACACGACAAACTTCAACTTTCGCTGATTAAAAACCGAGAAATTCTTGTAAAAAACGCAAAACACAGCATTTTGGCAAAATCATGGCATTTGACGAAAATCACGGTTTGCGTGATTTTCGTGTCTCCGCGATTTTTTACTGTCCCTAATTAAATACCTTCAGAATGATCTCGTTCTGTGTCATCGTAGTGTCGGGCTGTCTCTGGTTCACACGTGGTGGAGTGAATATGTTGTGCTGGTGCAATCTGTCCTCAAGGTCCTTCACTAATTCCTCCACCTGTACATCGTCAACTACTACTACTACTACTACTACTACTAAAACCACTGATACACTACTACATAACAACTACCAATACTACAATACTGGTGGAATAACTTGCACAAAACAAAAAGAGCAGCTGTGCTATGGTAGCTGACCGTACTGGATGCCAGTGACCTTCACGGTCATCCAAAGTGAATGATTTTCATTTCATCGGAAAGGGCTATGCAATTTCCTATTAGTGATTAATTGTAACCTTGGCCGTATCTCTCACCGTTTCCGAGATATGGCCAGTTTTCTGTTGAAAAACACACATTTTTCCTACCCCCTGTATTCAACCCCCAAAATAAAAATGTTCCCGTTGCACTAGATTGCTGAAATTTTGCATACCTAGGTTTAAGACGCAAAGCTACATATTCGTGTAAAAAATTTTCCCCTATGACCTAATGCGTAGCCACAACACATCCGTTACAGACAACAAATGACAACGGACAGATGACAACCGTACCATAAGCTCAACCGTTACTTAAGTACAGTCGGCTAAAAAAGTAAGGCAGCTCCCTAATGTGTACGTTCGAAAAATGTAAGTTATACTGTTAGAACATTTACTACACTGCTACTAAACTACAACTACAACAACTACACCTGCCGAAAGGGATCACAATCTTTCCTGCTACATAACACAAAGTAAATGCATCCCACCTAACCCCAGTCAGACAGGCCGGTACTTGATTGAAAGGCTGAGTTGACCTTGGCATTGGTTATATACCGAGATGGTTTACCTGTGCGCGGACAGTCATCTGTCAAAGTAGTAACCACATGATAGCGACCTCATCAAGAGTTGAACCCATGACCTCACGATCATAAGTCCAATGTCCTAACCACTACGCCACCAAAGCAAATGACATGTTGACTGGTCTGGTGAATGACAACAACTACTACGAACACTCATCCCTCTACTACAACTACAACAACAACAACTATTACTACTATTACATATGCCACAAATGCATCGCATCCGTAAGAAGTTTGTCCGACAAATCTTCCTCCTTTTTGACATGAAAACTTCCAATAGTAAAACAACTACTGCTACAACTACAACAACTACTAACACTACAACTACAACAACACTAGTACTACCACTACGTACGACATGGATGCACTGTACGTGAATGAAGTGTAGTTTTGCCCCACAAATCTTCCCGATTGCCACGCATATTTCCGATACTACTATAAATACTGTTACAACTACAGCAACAACTACTACTACTACAACTACTACTAATACGTACGTCGTGGATGCGTTTTTTCAGCAGGAAGTGTTTTTTGCACCACATATCTTCAGCGTTGCCATGGAAATGTCCGCCGTTCTTTTTGTATTTCCACGCCTGGCCACACACCCAACCGCGTCAAAAGTTAGAAATTTCTTGCCAATCAGCAGAATCGCAAAAAACGTTCACTTTTTTGAAGTCAAGCCCAGAAATTTTTTTCAGTTTTATTGGTTTTGGGTTTTTTACGTTTTTGTAAAAACCCAACATGATTGGTTTTAGGATTTCTACGGGCTTTCGATTGGGTTTCTGTTTGCTCCCAACGGCTTTTTAAAACTTTTATTTGAAAAGGTAAAGATTTTAAAATGTTTAAAAAACTTAGCCACCATAAAATATTTCATCATCACTGGAACAAGAAACTAAAATTAGATTAAGTCTGGGGACTAGGGTGAGTTTTAGCAAGTTTTTCAGATGGGTTTACCCACAAAACACCCACTGGATTTTGGGGGTATATGCCTGGGTGTCTCAACCCAAGATATTTGGCACACTGTTCTTCAGAGCATTAACATAATTGTAACCAAAACTGCATTCCTCTTCTCCTTTAAGATAGCTACAATGTCGGAGAAAAACATTCCCAAAGTTTTCCTGGTTTTTCCACAGCCACAGTCCTACTTTTCCACAGACTATCACAACTAAAAGTAACTGTAATAATGATAATCTGGGAAAGTACTCTAAGTTCCCCCAGCAATGTCAGACATATTTTGGAGCATATTTGCACCCTAGAAACCACATCTGGTGACACTATTTTGTTTTTTAATGATTAACATTCATTCTGGAGCAAAAATCTTCTAAGTTGTGTTGTAATAAGAATTCCATCAAGTAATACGCAGAACCAGTAGTTGCTCGAGTGAGTATTTAAAAATTTTTAAATATTAAATACTCCTTAAAGGCAGTGCTTGAATTGAGAGAAAATGCTCGACCAAGGGGCAACGGTGTTCCCTCATTTCTGAGAAACCTAAAGGGGGGATCCTGATATAGGCTTATGTGTGTCACTGTGCCAGTAACACCTCCTAGCTCTGGTTTTAACACATTTTTCAACATTTTCGTCAAAAGAAATTGTCAGCAGAAGCCATACTGCATGCTCGCTTGTTCAATGTTTAATAGAGTTCCCCCCACTACTTTTTCCACAATTCAAGCATGGCTCAAAAGTATTTAAATACCGCTTCAAATACCTGCCAGTCGAAAGTATTTAAATACTTGCTGATAGTAATAATAATAATAACAGACTGAAGACCGAACTGTTTGCCTGTTCTTGCAGCTGTTCTGAGTCTTGACTACAAACGTCTCATCGCATTGACTACCGGTAGTGTGTAATTTCACTGTTATAATATTTCTTAATTTGTTACATGTCCTTGCAGTCTTAGGACTTAACACTACATTAAAGAAAACTCGTTTATCATCATCAGTTGATCACTCAGTACCTCAGTGTTTTTCAGCCTTTTTGCTGCAGCGGAACCCTACGTAAGTGTCAAAATCACTCACGGAACTCCATGCAACGATCCGTGAGTCCAGCAACGTAAGCAAAGTGGAGGTTTTAGTATGTCTGGGGACCGATGTTTCCAGCGAAGTCAAGAAACAGAAACCCTCTGGGGATCTGGGGGCAAAACTACCAAAAGCTGATGATAAAACAGCTGGCAAAAAATTGTTAAATTTCTTTGTAGTTGATAATATTATTTAGCAATTTTATTTCACCAGTCGACAGCACTACCTTATTGTATTCAACCAAAAACACTCTGCGAGGCGGTCACCAACGGCAGTTAGTCCTCTTCCACCAACTCAAAAAATTATCATCGGATCTTTTACGTTTTACGTGGACGCCCTCTGGCAGCTAGCTACGCTGCTGCGTGAGGCTTTTTGTATCTTTCAAGCAGAACGTTTCAGATATTAACATTCTTTCAATACATAAACAAACAATTTGGTAACACTAACACTAATACGTTAGTGTTCATCATGCACTGCAAATAGTCTACGTTAAGGCTGTTAGTTTAACAAGAAAAATATTTAACACTGTATGCAAAAGTAGACAAATATAAGCGCTGATCTCGAACTAAGCATTTGGTGCTTATTACTTCCACAGCATGGTCTGACGTAATTTTGCACTGTAGGTTATTTTTTGTCTTCTTTACTGACCAGCCGCGGAACCCTTGGCAGAAAACCCTTGGCTGAAAATCACTGCAGTACTTGAAGAATTTAATGAGTATGCAAGAAATACCTGGTACGCATTGAGATAGCTGAGTGAGTCACTGAAAGTGTTGTTGGCCCACGCCAGCTTGTGTCTACACAAATAATCAGCTGATTAAATCCACTCATGAATGAATTAACTGATTCACTGACTGATTGCTTCCCGTCAAAACCTCAAAACAGTGATATAGGCTAAAGTTAAAGAAATAAGGCTAAGGATAGGGTTAGGGTTAGGAGTTAAGGTTAAAGATAGGATTTGGGATAAAGCTAGGGATTGGCATGGGGTTAGAGATTATGGATTAGTGATGGAGCTAGAGTTAGGGTTAGGGCTAAAGGTCGTGCAGTGTGCTAGTTTTGACATTTCAGGTTTTGTCGGTCCAGATTTCGACAGGGAACCGACTGATCGATAGATTGATCCATCAAACCAATCAGTCCTCCAATCAACCAATCCTTTATTCATAGTTGTGTGTCTATAATTCAGTACGAGTACGATGATGCCCCAGAGTCATCACTCGACGTACTCCAGATTCAGAACAATCTGGCCAGAGTAGTCTGTCAGCGAAGTCAGTTCACTGATGCAAGACCTCTTCTGCAGTCTCTCCGTTGGCCGCCCATCGGAAAGAGGATCTTGTACAAGACAGCGCTGCTGACATACAAGATGCAGTGATCAGAGATTTCACCGCACCTGGCCGGTCTACTTCAACTACAGGCACCAGCACGACCGCTGCAGACGGCTGGCACAGCTCTGCTGAGTGTGTCGTGGTCACAAGCAGTACTGGCAACTCGTGCATTCTCTGTGGCAGCAACTACCATCTGGAACACTCCACCGTGTGATGGTTGACTGGCCGGTTTTGCCGACACTCTTACAGCAGCACCTCTGTATCTAGGATGCTATGGCCCTTTATAAACGCAAAAATCTTGCGGATATCTCTTACACAAACTGAATTATAGCCAATTTTGTCCCAAATTTTGTTGCCATGGCAACCAGGGAGGGTCCGGGGTAAAATTGAACGACACCATTAGATTGGCCATCTGCAAAAACCATACCCTAGAACCAAAAATTACGACTCTATCTTATACACAGCCATGACCGTTATGACCGTTTGAAAAATTGTTTAATTTTCCCCATAGGCGCCATTGTCATTTTTTTTTATTTTTGCGAATAAATACATTAAATATTATATTTTAATTTTCTAACCCCCAAAAGGCACTTCCTTGTGCAGAACCGCGACGTTCGATGTACTAAGTGTAAAAATCCCTTAAGAGGTCTGACCTGTGGGTGCGTTGAAGAAAAAAAGACACATATAAATAAAAATTTTTTGTGTATATTTCACCCATTTGCCGAGAAGCCCCGCTTGGAGGGATTTGCATAAAATTTTGCAAGACGGGTCCCCTCGCCGACGTAATCAACCGTGCTAAATTTTATCTCAATCCAATAAGGGGTTTTGATTCTGCGGGGGGTCGAATTTTTGGTTTCCCCATAGAAAAGAGAAGTTGCCGTTAACACAGGGCTCGAACTACCGTTCAGCCTGTGACTGTTCATAGTCCAGAAATGTACATTACAACCTGAATTGTCTTGCAGTCAAGCAGGGCAGGGGATGCCAAAAAATCCGTCCACATCACCTCAGAGGACTGCCACTCAGAGGTCCACGTCTGGCACCGCCCGTCACCATTATTCTGTCCATTTGGCCGTTTATAGTCTTGCCGTCCATCCGTCTTTCCCGCATGTTACAAACTGCTAACCAAAAAACTAAAACACATCGAACCACCAAAATCAGACTGAACGTTTCCCAAGGGGGCACCGCATGGCTAACCGGTGTGTGCCAATTCTCAGTTCAAAAGCTGAAAGTACACAGAAACGGCAGCATAATAAGACAGCATTGGGACGACGAATGTTTCTAGATGCAAAAGCAAAGAATATCGATTTACCGATATGAGTCGAGGACGCCTTTGAACGGTCGAGCAAAGAAACTTTTCAGCGACTGACATGCACCTGCAAATAACAAAAACCAAACTACCAGCATACGCTCAAGCATGGGTTTAAGGTCAACATTTTCAAGGTCAAGGTCAAGACCAGTGATCTTCAAGGCCAAGGCTTAGGCCGAGGCCACTATATAAGAAAGTAAGTAAGTAGATAAGTTACAACAGTTTTATACTACACATCGAAAGCCAGCTTAATCTTGTTCAAACCATAATGAATCACAGAAATGCTCAGACAAACAATGCACAAAGCACTGTCGTTACAAGTGACTAAAGGCCAAGGCGTCGAAGCCAAGATTTTTTACCAAAATCGAGGCCAATGGTCTTCAAGGCCAAGGCCAAGATTTTTTGTCCAAGAGCATTTCTTGAGGTCAAGGACAATCTCGAGGATTACAGCTTCTTGTGCTGTATCATGCAACTTCCTGTGTGGCCACCTTCTCGCGGTGGAAGCATCTGGGCCAGATGTCGACCTAGCGACAGTCACTTGCCGCTCGTCTCCGACCTCACCGGCCCAGCAAAGCACAACAACCCCCCAGGATCCGGCTCCTGGGAGTTCATCACAGGCATCTGTTCATGCTTACAACCAATCCACAATGCCTCTGGGAGTTTCTGAAACGGATTGGGGTGGTGACCCGCCCCTCGATCGAGAACGAGAGACAGAGAAGACTGCAGAATTGCCAAATCAACCATGGCAGGCTTTCACCATGTAGCTTGTAAGCTTTTCACTGGTGCAATGGTTAGAATGTTGGATTTACAATCGTGAGGTAACGAGTTTGATTCCCAGTCAAGTCACTAACAAGTGGTCAATACTCAAATGGTTAACTGACTGCAGATAGTTAAACCATCTCAGCATACAATCAACAACTAAGGTCAACTCAGCCTTCCATCTCTATGGGGTAGATAAATCAAGTACTGGTACCGGACTACCTGGCTAGGGTTGAGGCAGATCACGTTCACCTGCGTCGAGTGGCAGGTAACACTGCGATACCATATGGCAGGTGATGCTCCATAGCTCTGATAAGTTACCACCCTTTAAGTCTGGCTATAGTCCTGCTACGGGTAAGTAAAGTGCATATTTTACTGATGTACTGAGAATGGCAACAGTTTCTTCCAAACGCATGACACAGTAGCATGACTTTAGCAGATAGACACTAAGACACAAAGCAGACACAAAGAAACATACAGACAGACAGACAGAGGCAATTAGACAGAAAAAAAGTAGAACTAAACATACTGATGATGATTGTTTCATCCAGAACTCCAAAGACGTGACCCAGCAGCATGAGTTTGCCAAGTCGAATGTCCACCGGCAAAATGCTGAGGACATGGCCTAGGAAAGTCAGGTTACCATCATGAGGGTTCACCTCTCCCGCTGACAAAGAAGACAATGCACCCACCTAGACAGACAGACAAGACAGACAGACAGATACACAGAGACAGACACACCGATAAACATAAATTCACTTCAGCACAGAAAAGACAAGAAGCCCAGCTGTTGCTAGGATAGCCGACCATACTGGTTGTCAGTAATCTTCAAAGTCATCCAAGATCGATGATTTTCATGTCATTTGACTTCCTATCAATGATCAATAGCAACCTAGGCCCTATCTTGCACCATTTAGCGACAATACCTCCGTGACAAACAGACGTATGGATGACAGACGAACGGACAACAACCATGACAACAACACGACCATTACTTAAGTACAGTCGGCTAAAAAGCAAACCGTGAGATTAAAAAAACACCCACAGCCACAATACAATCCCACTACTCACGTGGCCAAGGTCTTGAATAACTAACACATCGTTGCTATCTCTCTTTATATTCAAACACAGAGCTAAACATCATACAAATAGCGACTGGTATCAAGTGAAGATTAGTTCCTGAAGTTGCGGAAATATAGCCAAATATATTCCCTTTACCTCAAGAACTATTAAAAAAACAAATGGCTACAAACGAGATAAATTTAGACGAGTTTGATCGTATGATAAAACGGTCAAAACAACTGTTTTCATATCGTCCTTGCATCAGGCCCTCAGCCAGTAACATCCCTCGATTCCAGTTCGGGCAGTTACCGACACTCGAGCTTGATACAAGGGCCAATAGGGAAAATGCCGTGTTTTAACCTCTAATTACACACCTCCTTCAGTGAGATGATAGTCCTTGTAAGGTCATCAATGTCGGGCGGTGACGGCGCCAGAGCAAGAATGGCTTTAGGTTCACCGAGGTCAAGAATCTTTGCCTGTAGAACCACCTGCTCCAACGAGCTCCTCTACACCACAATAAATAAGTAAATAAATAATGATCTACAAGAAACACATCAAAGACGGAGCTAGATAAAGGTAAAAGTTGGGTACTTGCTATAGCGCTTCTTACATGAGTCAGACTCGTGACCAGAAGCACTTCACAATCTTGGAAGTGGCAGCTGATTGGCATGAGCTAATGACACAGCAGCCATTCGTTGCTCGCGTCAGTGAACAATTGGACCGTGGTTTGCAGCAAGCAGACATACCACTGCCCCAATCAGCCACACTAGGTCTTCACCCTATAGCCCATAAACTACTACTCATTTCCCATCCCACTGAGGGAAGGAGACTGAGTTGATCTAAGCACAAGCTCCGACGAGCTTATTTACAGTACAATAAATAAGTAATCAGCTTTCTCACTACTAAGTAAGTAAACAACAACTAAGTAACAGATATTGGGTAGGGCTTTTGCAAAGCCTGTTTCTGCCTCTTAAGAAGTTTAAAATGGTTTATACCAGCAAAATACCAGGTTCAAAGTAGCAAAAACTTTATTTACTCTAACTTGCATAGCAAAAGAGCAAAGAGCATGCAATATTTACTCACAGAACCGCATATCAGCAAAAAACAGCTGTGTGACCAAAAATTTGCCACTAAGCGTCAAGATACTATGCAACAGTAGGTCTGGCGTCGCACTGGCCACGCATCACAGACTCAGTGGTCTATCCACCTACGGGCACAACGGCCACAGAAAGGGAGATGCGCACTCCACCTATGCCCTGGAGGGGCACAGCACACTTTACCTTTTTACTACTACAACTACAACTGCTGGTGCTGCTACAAACCCTCATCTCAGGTTCGGTGTGCTCAACAAGATGATCATGCCAGAAGTGGTACCCGACCAGACGGTAGACACGACCCTGGGCAACTCGACCTGCGCGACCTTCACAGAGAACACAAAATATTCAAGTAGAAATTCTACACATAACTGTCACTTTCAGCTTTGCTGACATGACCTCCTGATCAGGGGTTCCATCCCTAAACCCGCGCCCTGATTCTTTCTGAGACTTTGGCACTTTATAAATCATTTACTTACTTACTTACCTCATTGGGATACTGCCCCTGGAGCCCCATTCTGGTCTCACACAACCACACTCACCACATCTTCTCCTCCACTTTCAGGCTTTTGAATCTGCCAGTGTCCCAGATGGCTTCTTTCAAATACATGGATAAAATCCAGTTTGGCCTTGGGGAGAGCCCGGACCACAACCCAATCCACTAATTGGATCGAGAGGTTAGTTGGTCAGTTAATTAGTTAGTTAGAACATTTGAGCCACAGCCACTGTTCAGAGAGATGGGTCTTGAGTCTGTTGCTGAAAACAGCGAGTGTCAGTGATGGGTCGCGATCGAATGGATGGGAAAAGGTATGGGGAAAGTAACTAAAAAAAGCCAAACAAGAAAAGCCCAGCTAACGCAAAGCGGAACGCATGATAGTGATGCATGTGTGAAAACCTGGTGCGAACAAAATCTAAGTTCACAACAATGTTTCACTTAGACTCGACGGCAGATGACGCCTAGCGCCATATCCAGTGCATGAATTTCAGTACTGTGCACCACGTCCAATGCATGAATCCCACCACTACTGGCGGAAAATCACAAATTTTACAAATCACACAAATCACAAATCACCTATTTTAGCATTGAAAGTCATCCAAGGTCATCAAATTTGGTGGCAATCGAGAGCCAGTGTACGACTTCCTATTAGTGATTAATAGTAACCTATGCCCTATCTCGCACCGTTATTGAGATACAGCAACTTATTGGCCAAAAAGTGCAAACTTTGCCCACCCCCCTCTCATTTAGCGCACTCGTTCGGGGTGACCCCCTTCGAATTTATAGAAAAGCTTTACGGTTTCTGAAACTAGAGTCTTCCAGCAGCCAACGATGAAGACTTGGTGGTCGTAGCTTGCACCATTTTTGACTGATCCACACCTGTGTGATGGACAAACGAACAGACAGACAGACAGAATTGTGATAGCTAAGACGCGCTAAAGCAGTACCTGCTGTCGTGCATAAAAACAAAGCAAAAACTGAAGTCCTCCTGTTATTACGTACAGGTAGCCTAACGAGCTACATTAATACAGAAACAGCTAGTATTATGTCTCAGATAGTACCTTTGCGCTGTCGACAGTTGCCCTTTGATGCCCACTGAAGCTGCAGACTTGGGTAGTTAGTCACAGGGTCACAGAGAATCGTCTTCGTGAGACAAAAGTCGATCACTGAAATCAACACAAAACCCACCCAGCTCACACGCCAACATAGATTTAGTAATCACCATCCTGTTGGTTAACTACAGATACAGTAAACATTTAAAGGTTAAAGGTCGTGTATAACTCATTATGGGAAATCATAGCAAAGCTAGCAAGCGTCACCTGCCATATGGGATTACTGCCACCCGACACGGGTGGATGTGCCTACTCCAATTCCAGCCAGACAGCCCAATACACTTGAGGAATGGAAGGCTGAGTTCACCTTGGTGCTTGGCTACATACCGAGATGGTTTACCTGTCCACAGATGGTCATTGGTCACCCATCCAAGCAAAATTAGTAACCACTTGATAGCAACCTAAAAGTAAGTAAGTAGTCTGCATTTGTAGCATGCCACATGCCAAAACAGCAGTTTGAATTGAAGGCCTGGCTGCGAGTCAAACCCAGAAGCTCTTGATAGCAAATCCAATACCCTACTACTACGCCACTAAGTGGTTGGTTTTGCATTATTTCAGTTTAGATTCAGGCACCATCATGAATATTAATGAGCCAGGCTGACCGACTAGTTGAAAACAACATTCCTAAATCATTTTCCAAATATCTCCCTAAGTTAAATAATTTAGAAATTCCAAAGAAGTTTTCTGATATTTGCGATGAACTGCGATGAAATGGCTGAAAACAGACTGACAGTTTGCGAACAAAAACTGTGATAGGCTTTTGCGTGTCTTGTGAGCATTAGCTCAAATTTCTTGTTTTTTTCTACATCGGCAGTCAGAAACGCAAGAGCCATGACTGAAATACGACAGTGGTTGCAGTACTACTGTCAGAACACAGTATAGGTCATTTCGGGAATGACCTTTGCAGGCAAAATACACGTACACATAATAACGAAACAAAAAGTTTAACCTTTACACAAAGTTTAACCTTTATGAGACACAAAACCTAAAAACAACCTAAACCTAAAATTGTAAGAACTGCCAATCCAAAGTGTGCATATGTAACTAAGTAACTAACAATAATGGCAGTTCTAGTAATCTTCCCTAATATGCTCCAGACAATCATCAAAAATACCAGTGAGATGAAAAGCCTGTCCTGCATACCGAATCGAACATCGGGCACGGTGATGGAACTCTCCGCAATGTTGGTTGACAGAATTATCTACAAAAAGTTAGTGTATTTTGTCAAATAGTTTATATACTTCAATGAGACCTAATAAAAACAAGTTCACTACGAACAGCAGTAGATCAGCTACCGATCAGCATCAGTTAACAGTCATGCGATAAACAATTTCTGCTGATATGATTTCCTTCCCCCACCCCCTCAAAATTGCCCGACCATCCCCAACTGCAGATCAGTAGATCCCAACTTCTCCGACAGCTGCCAAATTTGACACTGACACTACCAGTCCGTCTGTCTGTCTGTCATAAGATAGCTTATGTGGGGTCACTATTGCTGGAAAGACTGTACCTTTGTCTGACAAGATAACCACCCTTGGAGTAACACTAGATAGCTGTTTACATTTGCACGATCACACATCAACCATGTGCAGATCTGTTCACTTAAATATTCGAGCATTGCACCCCATCAGAGGAGTTTTGACTGATGTTGGCCAAAACCTTAGCAGCTTCGTTGGTTCAATTACATCTTGATTATGCCAACTCAATTCTACGTGGTTCTACCAACATCAGAAGGTTGCAAACTGCACAGAACTCACTTGCTCGTATAGTGCTACCGAGCAGCCGTCATCAGTCGTTTATTAATCTTTTACGAGAACTTCATTGGTTACCCATTCACTCACACATTAACTTCAAACTGGCTAGTATTACCTATAAAACGCTTTCCACTAATCAACCCATATACTTGAGATCACTGCTGGATCAGTATACATCTATTCGAACACTACGCTCCACTGATCAGCATCTTCTCGACAGGCCTTTCGTCAGCACAGACTTTGGCAAAAAAGCCTTTTCATATTAAGCTCCCAACATTTGGAACAATCTCCCTCTGTCAGTTAGATACTGAATTTCCCATTTAACCTTCAAATGTCATCTCAAAACGTACATACTCAGTTCAAAGCCCATCACTACGCATCTAGCAACTGCCGGCGCCTCATATTCAGCTCGCTGACTTTGTGCGCCTTATAAATTTCTATAAATTATAAATTTCTACATTATTATATTATTATTATAAGAGGCACAATTTAACAGTTAGCCGCAATGCCCACCAATCGCAATCTGGCAGGTAACCGTGCCGCATCCAATAACACGTTGGTAGATGGCAAAGTGTAAATGGTCTCAAAGGAAAAAGGAAATTTGGGTTGTCAAAGCCCCATACAAATCATCATACGGTATTTATTTTGCCACCAGTGAATAGAAATGAGAATTTGCGTCAAATTGCCGTACCAATTGCACTTTTTGCAAAATCACTTTAGTCCTTGTCACCTCACCTTACTTTTGAATGCACACTGATTAATGTTTTCACTGCAATTAAAGCTGGCCTGACACTAAGGTTTCACTAAGAATCGTTTACCTACTTATTTGTTGTTTATACATCGGCCTAACACTAACCTTTCTAAAGCCAGTTGCTGTCTGTAATGCACTCTGGCCTGGCCCTAGCTACTCAAAATTGATGGTTAAATGTAAATTTTATTAGCTGTTATTTAGCTACTTACTTGTAATTGATAATTTGATATTGGCCCAACACTAACCTTTCTGAAGTCAGGCACTGGTCTGTTAAATACTTTGCTCTGCTCGTCACCAGTGATGGTCGAATGCAAAGGTATTACTATCCACCTACCAACGAAAAAACATAAAAGTAACAACTCTAACTATCAGCCAACAACACTTCTGTTTGTGACCATTATCTAATGAAACGGCTGTACACAACAGATGATAATTAACACAATGTCGTTTGATGAATATGATATGAAAGAGTGCCATCCTGTTAGTTTTTTGAATATGAAAAAAAAATGAAATATACATTTTGTAGGAAATTTAATTCTGAGCACCAGCCGTGAGTTTTGTTACGACGAAGTCACGGTGACGGCATTTGTAAAATTAAATCTGGCAACACTGCTTTTGAAGTCATCCCGTAAAGAACAGCATGCAGAAAATAATGCACAGATAGACTCAGAGAATGTTCTGTTGACCGATCAAAACAATGATGCCCTCATCAAAAAAAATCACTATGCATATGTTCAAAATTAAATTTCCTACAAAAGTATGTTTCAGATTATCTTCTATTTAACAATTAACAAAATGGCGCCATTTTGTGACTTATTTATCGAACGCTCCTTGTACACAAAAATGTTTCACTGATTTGAAAACTTTGCCTGCACAAAGGCAAAAGCAGCACACTATTAATTTGTAGGCAAATGCAGACATACTAGTAAAAGTCAAGCAATACATGAAGAAAATAACCATAAATTGTTACACATCTAAAGCTACATGCATACTTTAACCTTTCATGCATCCGATCAGTTAGTGGCCAATGCTAGTGCCTATATCATTGCAGTCAGTACCATATTAATGATAAATAAATAAGCAAATGAACAGAAACCTGTTTCCGTAGGCTAGGGGTTGTAGCTGGCCGTCCATGTCATCGATCTCAGCAAGACCTAACACACAGACAAAAACAGAGCTTACTTACTTATACTCAGGAATCATAAGTAGTGATTGCAATCCCAAGATTGGATTCTCAATCCCGAGATCCGGGATTGAAAAATTTGTAATCCCGGGATCCCGTTTCAGGATTAGGCTTACAGATTGGTTGTTCTTTTGGTATCCCCAATTGACATATTTTATGCACTAGGGCCCCTACGAAAGGTATATCTGAACTGTAGACAGTGACAATGACTGTCAAAATACAAATTTGCAGTGACAGCACGAAGTAGTACTGAAACGCTCATAAAATATTTTATTCACCAGATGGCTAAAATTCTTATTTCTGTCATTTCTGTCATATGCGAAAAAGTACAATTTTAGCTAATTATTGTAATACCAAAATCCCGGAATTGAGACGCTGCCAATCCCGGGATTCAGGATTGGTGAAAACGGCTGGGATCCTGGGATTCGGGATCCTGGGATTCAATCTCTAATCATAAGCAACAAACAGACACTGTTTACATCACAGTCAGGGATCACATTATGCCAATAACTACAAACTAGCCAACGACTGTTGTGCGATACCTGAAATGGAGACACGATAACAATACAATACCATCTTAGGTATCGAGTGTCGCGATACTACCATGATACCAAAAGTGCATATAAAGCGTTAGTCCACAAGCCTGTCGAGAGCAGGGTAGAGAGACGGTAAAATTTTCCCGGGGCGCCCACCATTGCTGAGAAATATATTTACTTCAGCGCAAAACTTCATCAGCAGCGAACTGCGTTCATAGAGCGCAGGTGCACTGCATGCCCATAGCATCGAGGTTAGATCACAAAATGCCACAATGAACCAGAGATGTGCCATTTGGTCAGAACACTTATCAACTCGTGTGCAAACATATTATTAATTTACAAAAATGGCTTTAATGTGACGTGCTTTGTCATTGCTGTCATGTTGTCAACAATAGAAGCAAAAACAGGTTTCGTCATGGCACGATACTTGTCGGTAGTGTGGTACCGCGATATACCAAGGCCTCTTTGATACTGGTATCGAAACGCTGGTACTCACGACACTTATCGAGGTATCAAAGACATCGCACAACACTACCACAGACGGGACACTGTGCGGTATATGTGTCAAAATGTCATGTCAATTAATGCACAACTGACAATGCACTACCAACAGCACTGTTAGAAAATTTTCACTGCATACACTGCTGTTGGTAAGTGGACATAATGATAAACAATTTCAGCAAACCGACAAATAATAGGTGACCGTCGACAAGCAGTTAAACCATCTCAGTGTGTAACCAGCCACCCAGGTCAACTCAGCCTGGCCATCCCTCTGTGGGTGGGTGCACTGAGTACCAGTGAAAGCTGGGACGTGAACAGGCACACCGTGCGATGCACTAGCCCCGTATCCGTGGTCTCGCAGTGTAAGCTGGTGTCTGGCTGAAGGAAAAAAAAGATCAGTGCCACCCATGCCGCCTTACAATCCTTATGACTCAGGAAGGACTTTACGTTTTCAAGATAAATATTACTCTGCAGTCTGCACGGCACTTAAGTTGCACTTAAACAATATCAGTAAACAGTACAAAAGCCCAGCTGTCGCTAGGGACAGCCAACTATAGCTGCCTGCATCCAATAAGCCTGCAAATGTGAAAGTAGTTTTTTACTTACTTACATAGGTTGCGATCATATAATAGAAAATTCCTGCAAAGCCCTAAATATCTGCAATGCAAAGGTTGAGGTCGAAACCACAATTTTGGGAAAAATGGGCGTCCGTGTCAACAATGGTAAAACTGGTAACACTGGATAGGGCATTCATACAGGCCATCAACAGTAACCATACCGCTAACTAAAGTGGTTTGCTGCTGTTTTAAGGCCAGGACCAAAAGCCATAATTTTGGCTGCAAGGCCACTTTGGCCACAAAGACTTAGGTCCGGTTTTTCCATCTCCAATCAAATCAAATTTGATCTTCGATTTACTGATCTCCGATTAACTTGATGTTCAGAATTGATCGTCGATCAACTGCATTTCGTTTTTCCATGGATTTTCAATCTCCAATTACGTGATCGGCGATTAGCTGATCGGCCGTCAACTGAGCCTACTTTATGCCAATCTGATTGGCTGACAGTGACCTCAATTTGCGGTGTTGTGCTAATGGGCATGCGCTGCAAGTGGACGCCATAGGCAGTAAACGTGGTCATAGCAACGATATCAACGATACCGTCCATATCGTCTGCTGTCAGCAATACGTTCTACCGCAAATCAAATTATACGGGAGCGTCTATCCATTTTATTTCTCCACAAAACATCATGCACATGCCTGGAACTTTATTTTAATGCGTGAATTGCCGTTCTGACCGGCGAAATGAAGTGACGTTTCTGGTGCGAATAAGCAACGAACTGCAAATTGCCACGTTAAATCGTCAATCATCTGATTTGATCCACCAATATTCGGCCATCAACTTGATGGGAGATTTGATGGACGATCAGTCGCTAATTGGCGATGGAAAAACGGTTATTGAGATGATCTCAGATCAAGTCCCAAAGTTGACTGGAGATCAATTTGATCGGCCACCAAATGTGCATGGAAAAACCGGACCTTAACGTGTCTAGACTTAAGTAGTAAAAAAGGGTCTCTTACCAGGCAAGAAGACCAGCACAGCACCACGTAGACCAGTCTTTGCATTTCTACAACAAGCAATCATATATCATATACCCTGTTTATTTACTTCATGTTCATCTAAACTATGCCACATTTTTTGCCAACTCAGTGACACAAAACAAACCAAACAATAAGTCTCTTTTGCTACATCATGTATATTATACATATGTTCAGAGCTAGTGAGCGACACTACACCCTGCAAAAAACAATCTTCCCAGCATTGCTGATTATAGCTGGATTCGTTTTTTCCCAGGTACAGCAGAAAACATACATTAGATGAAGCATCCGTTTACAAGCTGTGACCCGTGAGAGATCTCACGTGTAAGAAATAAGCAACAATTGCTATTCGTCATTTGGATGCACGTGGCACCCCCATCTGGGGAATGGGAGGTTGAAAGGGAGAAGGTCTAAAATGGTATCACAGAAGTAGTGTTTGTGCAGCCCTATGTGCTTCTTCCGACTGTTTTCCAGTACGAAGAACCATTCATCGACAGTATGCACATCACAGTTAACAGACACAACCTTGTACTATAAGTGCAACCATAATTCATATAATTGGTTAGAAATCCAAGCTATCCCAAATGTCTCCTGAAAGACCACTATCAAAATCGATCAACTCGTCCATCCAGCCGGTTAGTCAATCAACCAACAGGAACACACTACACAATGGTCATGCCTCGTTTGCATTGTTAGTTCCATAATCCATACCGCACATCATCGAAAGTTAAAAGGTTAAAGGTGGTGTTATAGCTCTTAATGGAAGCCATTCCAGAGCTACGGAGCGTCACCTGCCATATGGGATTACACAGTGTTACCTTCAACCTGACAGGTGAATGCACCCTGCTTTAACTCCAGCCTACACTTGAGGGTTCGAGGGATGAAAGGCTGGGTTGACCTAGGCAGCTGGTTACGCATCGAAATGGTTTATCTGCCAGCCCGCAGGCAGTCACCCATCCAAGTACTAGCCCGGCCCGGCATAGAGCAAACATTAATGTCAGTGATTGGCAGGGGCTTATATCCCCCTATAACTAGTGGGCGCACTTGCGACCAGTGAAAAATAGCCATTCCAGAGCTACTGAGCGTCATCTGCCATATGGGATCACACAGTGTTACCTGCCACCCAACATATGCAGGTGAACGCGCCCCACCTTAACACCAGCCAGATAGGCTGGCATTCTATTTACTTACCCCAGAAGGATAGAAGGCTGAGTTGACCTAGGCGGCTGGTTACTTATTGAGATAGTTTACCTGCCCATAGACAGTCACCCTCACCCATCCCAGTACTAACCCAGCCCGACGTAGAGTTACTTCACTGATCGAATCAAACGCGTTACCGCTAAGCCATGCCACCAACCATCAACGTGCAGACTGTGACCCATAGTAAGAGTAGTAACGTTTTTTGACATAGTATATATTCACTCATTAATAACAAGAATAATGCTGTATTGCTGCTAATACTTACTCATATCGTTCGATGTCATCCAGCTTGAGAATCAACTGAACAGCCAGGTTGACACATTCATTGCTGAAGACTGGCTTTTGTGGGTCCAAGTCTGGCAACTGTTTACACAGTAACGAATAAAATAATTACAATTTAAATACAACTACAATAATCAGGGTGGCCACAGTTTGGGAAGAAAAAAATTCAAGGACTTTTCAAGGATCTTAAACTCACTTTTCCAGACCTATTCTGTCGACGTTTCTGCCAAGTTACAGAGGTTTTAGTTATGGCAGATTTTCACAAGTCACAAAGTAAGTAACACTAATTAAGTAATCCAGCAACTCAGTAAGTAAAATGTTGTGTACTGGATATTTTTGATGTACAAATTAAGTGCAAAATTTTAATGCTAGGTATCAATAATTACTGTACTTAGATTCAAGGACTTTCAAGGACCTTTTACATCAAATTCCAAAACTTTCAAGGACCTATTCCATTTTCAAGGACTTTCCAGGCCCTGGAAAAATGAGCACTTTTTCCAAGGACTTTCAAGGCCCTGTGGCCACCCTGAGTAATAGCACAAATACAGCTTCTAATAATGTACAGCCAGATTGACACAATCAATACTGAACACTAGCCTTCAATCAAATTCTTATTAAAACTTGACCTCACCCAATGTCACTTGTGACCTTGAACTGCTATAGAGACGACCTTGTTGTCAGACAACATGTCTGTGAGTGTCTGCGTCCACTGTCCGTCTGACCCCAGTCTGTCGGCAAAACAGCGATCACTAGAAGTCGCAAGCCACATCACCTACAGGCTTGCATACGAAAATCAAATGTCTCTTTTCTTAGTAACGGGCCAGGATACAACTTCACTGATTCATAAAATATACCAATCTTAACAGAACCTCAATTTCTATTTTTTATGTCAAGTGTGCCTGTTACTGTGGAATGGCTGATTTGTAACAAATGCATACGACTGCAAAGCATCGTGACCAGCAAAGAAAACGTCTCCAGGCCTGTGTCTGAGTAAAAGGATATCAGTTTATGAAAATCATTTATTGGCACCTGTAATCAACAGAAAACAACCACTAATACAACTCAGCCTACAACTACCACTACCACTACTATTATAACATCTCACCCAAGTCTTTCAGCTTCTCCAGCTAGTATTCGACCGTATCGTAAGTCTGTCCGTACAGTATACAGAAGCACACTCCGGCTGACTACTACTACTACTACTAGGTACTACTACAAACCTTTCCTAAGTCTTTCAGATCTTGCAGATAGTACTCAGCAACATCAAACGTCCGTCCATCCAGTTTCAACACAGGCGCACACTCTGGCTGTCCGGCGACTGGGCGTGCAAAATACTCGGAGAACAGCCGCTGCTCTATGGTAGCCGACATCAGCACCACCTAAAAACAACCAGCACTCTATGGTAACAACCATGACTTCGTGGTTGAAAGGATATAGCTGTTTGTGGAAAACCCATAACTACAGAATGTCACCTGCAATATGGCATCTCACAGTGCCAACCAACATAGATGACCATGCCCCACCTCATACAGAATAAGTCTAGGGTCATTCTCTCCCTCGAGGCGTTTGACAGCCACTTTATTAATCGCAGCTTAGTGGCTTGGCGTAGCGGTAACACACTTTAACACTTTGTCTAATCAACGAAGTTACTCTACGTCGAGCCCAGTTAGTACTCTAATAGGTGACTGTCTACGAGCAGGTAAACCATCTTGGTATGATGCCAGCCAACTAGGTCGACTCAGCCTTCTACCCTCCATGGAATGGTGAAATGAGTATCAGCTATCGGGCTGAGTAGTAATAAATGGTGATGGTTAGTGTAGTACTGTAGCTGCCTACAAGCGGATCTGAGGTTCAGGCCAAAAAAAGGACCTTAATATTTGAATGCTCTGCCGGCCAATTTTCTCTGCAACATTCTGAAACTTTTGACATATCACACACCTTTCTAACTGGTAACCATCACAAAGTTATCAACGTGGAAACAGATCAATTTTTTTGGCCCACCCTGCACTTACACATGTAATAATATACAAGATTTTGCAGTTACAAACTGACATCTGGCAAAAGCTAAGCAGACCTACCAACCTTGACATCTCCGGAGTTTGACCAGAGCAGCTTGCGTACCAGCAGCAGGCAGAAATCAGTGTCAATGTCTCGCTCATGCACCTAAGCAACACATCGCCGTAACTACCACACATCTTCACTACTACTACTAGTACTACTACAACAGGGTTGTTAATATTGCAGTATTACAATTATTGCAATAGGTATTGCAATACCTTTTAATATTGCTACAGATATTGCAATACTAGTTGGATGTTTAGTATTGCATGTGGTACTGCGATACTTTTAAAGCTGAGCTATTGCAATACTTGAAAGCAATACTTTTTGATGTAGAGTACACTCCTAATCATCAGGATGCTGTTTAATTATACAAAGAATCTTTTCATTCTTTGTTCTATTGTGTAAAAACTAAACAAAAAATAACATTCCAACACGACTTGTTTAACTTTTGGGTTGACCACATTATCGTGTAGTTTGTAGTTAATCCAAAATTTTGAAAAAAAGTTGTACACAGCACTTGGCAAAAATCAAGATTTACTTGAGGAGAGCAAACAGCGGAGGACTGCAAAAAGTATTGAATACTGACTTGGAAAAAGGCATTGTAATCAGTATTGCAATACTTTTTCTATCAAGTATTGCTATTGCTATTGCAATATTTTTGACAGTATTGCTAACAACCCTGTACTATAAAATTACTACAGTACAAAGAAGATGGCGAACAAGCAGCAGACAAAAATCAGTGTCAATGTCTCGCACATGAACCTATGCAACACATCCCCGTAACTACTACAACCCAGTAACGACAACATGTTTCCATTATACAGAGCAGCATGTTCGGTCATTCCATAACAGTGTTACAATTTTGTTATGAATGGTAAATTCTGCTTCAAAAATGTTATAATCTGGTATAAATTTTCAACGTAAATCTTTTGTACTTCTGCTACAAAAATTTGCAAGGAACACTTTTGAAAACTTGACTATGATGATTTAAACTAAGTTGCTGCCAGTTTAAACCCGTTGAGTAACAGAAACAAATTTTGACCTCATCGAGAATGACGTGGGTGAATCGATGCATGTTTTTGTCATTGATGAGCTTCTGCAGCAAAACTCCCGTAGTGCAATAGAGCAGACGCGTGTCTTCACTCATCTCACGAGCCATACCAATCTACACATCAGTAACAGCAGTAATAGTACACCATGTCTCAAGAAAACAGTCAGAATTGTTTTTCTCATAACCTTCACAAATTTCCACCAACTTTGATAACTTTTTTGACAGAGAGATGGCCATGACGATAGAATTATGTAAAATGCACTGATTTTCCACCTCAACTAATTTGCGTCAACAATGCACTACCATACACAATTCAATCACCTAGGCCTTCTTTGTGCCAATTAATATCGAAGTCGGTGAAAAATTTGACAAAGTTATGACAAAAACTATTTTGACTGTTTTTAAGACATGTTCATAGTATAAAAGTTTGAATGGTATAGTTTTTCATGAAAAACCCATCTCAAGAGCTACAGAGCGTCACCTGCCATATGGGATCACAGTGTAAACTCCTCTGCCTTAAAACCAAACAAACAGACCAGTACTCGATTTACTTACTCCAGAGTGATGGAAGCCTGAGTTGACCTTGGTGGCTGGTTATATACACTGTGTCTCAAAAGAACATCCCCAACATTTCCGACTGTAACTTGAAAACCAATTATCCAATTTTAATAATTTTTGGTACAAATATTCAAGACTAGAGCTGTCAAGGCGTTAATTTTTTTAATGCATTAAAACGCGTAAATTAATGCACCCAGTCCCGTCGAGATGGAGAGTAGGAGGTAAATTATCCCGGGCCCGAGACGTTTATGGGACACGCCTGTAGAATATAGAAAGTTAGAAAAAATGAAAAAAAGTTTTAAAAACACACAATTTTTATTTTTGAACGTATTTAGACTATTTACTATTTAACTATTACAGTATTTTTATTTTATACATCATCTCTTGTCCATCATACAGTCCATCATTTTGTGATGGACTCTATTGGGTTATGCTTACGCGAATTGCTTGCTTACTGTCTTTTGTCAGTTTTATGCGTATGTTTGTATGAATGTCTGTCTGTCTGTCTGTTCATTTGTGATTGGTGAATATTAGAAATCTATTAGCTTGTCAATGAAATAAATAAGTAATTGTTTATTTACAGTAGTGATGAAACGAAAACTAGTTTAGTTATTTGATTTCATTCGATTGTCATGTAACCGCAGTTTAATGGAATATGCGAACTTTTGCTGCATAGAATTTAGTAACTGAAAGAAATAAATTTACACATGTGCGTTAATTTTTTTAACGCGTGTTAATTTATTAACGCACTAACGCGTTAATTAACGCGTCAACTGTGACAGCTCTATTCTAGACACAACTTGCCATCAAATGACCATTTAGTTTCCCACATCACCCAACGTTTGTTTCTGCACTACCTGAGGAAAACACAACCAGCGAAATATCACTTTTTTATCTAATGCGATATGATTGCTTAATGAACATAACATGTAAAAACACATTTTGTTCACATTTCTGACAGTGTGGCTGACATTTTATTTAGTTGTCTATTTTCCAACTGCCTGTAGTGAAAGTGCTTGAAGTGTTGGCCCACTATGCGAACACAGGCAAAAAGACGCTTTCTCCATTCAATGACAGCAGTATCGATAATGTTCTGCTCCAGACCAATCCAGACCGTACCAGTCGCTTCTTGACTTCACAAACATTCCTAAACTTCATCTGGTAGACACACTGCTGCATGACAGTCAAACCTTGTAATAGACCGGTCCACAGATCAAGATAGATGGAATTTACCGACGTTTTTTCATTCATTTCAACACGTATTATGCTTGGTCTACTTTCCCCAGGTAGTGCAAAAGCAGACGTTGGGTGAGGTGAGAACTAAAACACTTATTTAATAGCTAATTGTGTCAAAAATATTTCTGCCAAAAAAAATTAAAATCTGCCAATTACTCTTCAAGTTACGATCGACAATGTCGGGGATGTTTTTATCAGGTTTTCTGTTTATTTACGCACATATTTCGCTTGATCTGCTTTCCCTAGGTAGTGCAGAAGCATACATTGTGTGACGTGGGAAACTGAACAATCATTTGATGGCAAGTCGTGTCGGGAATATTCGTACCAAATATTATCAAAATCTGATAATTGTTTTTCAAGTCACAGTGAAAAATGTCGGGGATGTTTTTTTGAGATACAGTGTACGTACCGAGATGGTTTACCTGTCCGCACACCCATCCAAGTACTAACCACTTGGCAACAACCCGACCAGGCGTCAAAACCACAACTTCGCAAGATCTCGCAAATCAAACATCCTACTGTTACTGTTATCAAGCCAAGTAGTACAAGCAGTAGCAGCAGTGGTAGTAGTAGTTGTGCTAAACTACTAGCAGTAATAGTAGTAGTAGTAGTAGTAGTACCTGGTATCCGCAGATGCGGCCCAGCTGCCAATCTCTCTCAGCGCAGACCCGGCGTGCAATGCTGACGGCTGCAATACGCCGCGGCTGGGTGACGATTATGTTGCAGTAGCAACCCTGTGCTGCGTAGTAGTCTAAGATGTACTGCGGGACTTGGGTTGTCTTACCACAACCTGTCTCCCCCTCGATCACAGTCACCTGGTGGGTCTCCACCATCTCAATTATCTACACAAACAAATACAGGGTGGGCCAAAAAAACCGGACCTGTTTGAGCGTTGATAACTCAGCGATGGTTAGCGATAGAAAAACGTGTGATACATCAAAAGTTTCAGAATGCTGTAAAGAATAAACGATAAATTTGCATATTGAAGCATTTAAATATTCTTTGCCTAATTTACATAAATTTTTATTACCCCTGAAATTAGGCATTTGCCTGCACTCCCATGTGTGCGAGTTCATTGAACTCAAAAACTCAATGAGAAAAAGTCCAGATTTAAATTTTGTGAATTATTCAGCATGCAAGCATTGCAATAGACAGCATGGCCACAAAATTTTAATAACTGACCAGCTCAAACGTGAGCTAATCGAATGCTGGGCTCAGCTGACTTTAAACACATTGACTCCAGCGATCGATCAGCTGCCTAAAAGGACTGATGACGGTTATGAATGCAAAAGCTGGGCAACTGCCTAGGTCGAATTTCATCTAAACTAAACGTGTGGGTTAATGATGGTTGATATTTCAGTTCCATATCCGGTCCTGTCGTACGGACAGACATTTGCTGTGCATCCACGGGGCGTGTGGATGGTCCTGAGGGGGGAGCCCCCTGGTTGTCCGTACAGGACCCGAGGGTCTGGTAAGAACATCATCTGCTCCCAGAGAGAGGGAGCGAGAGAGAAAGAGATAACACAGGCAGACAAACACAACAAATTAAAAAGTCGGCCCCACGGAAGAATAGAAGATGACAGAAAGAAGATGTAAGTGAAAAAAAATAGAAAAAAAGTCAGAAAAGCCAAAGAACAGAAAAGGAAAGATAAAGCCCATAAAAGACGTAGACAAACAGAAAAACAGACACAGATACAAAATGATGTACCTCCTGTCGGTAACGAGTTATGGGCAGGTTGGGATTGTATATGTCTCGCAGAATGTAGTTGTCGTAGACTGACAAAGCCCGCTCTTCGGTCATGCCTTCGGGCAGACGGACACCATGCCCATGAGCTGTCATTGTGCTAATCGTATCGTGAACATTGTCCAGACCAGATGCCACTGAAGACATACCATCTTCATCACCACCTCCTGCCTGCACGCAAGTACAAGACTACTGTTCTGTCAACTTGTACCATTTGCCAAATGAATAAGAACTGGTTATAATTTATCCAAAATTAACTATGGGTGAATGACAAAGTTGACCTTTTTTTATCGAGACATTGTGTACAAATCAAAGCATATGTACCTTCATTTGCCTCACGAAAAGTAAATAATTAAAAAATATAAGCTAGAAATATGGGCCAGTGCCCAACATAAGGCTGACCGGCGCCATAAGTCCGATTGGGGGACAGTTAAGGGGTTGAACTTAGTTCGCAGCAGTCACCCAGCCCGAACGCAAGTGCACTGTCATATACATGTATAGCAAGCGCGATGTTAAACTTGAATGGTTCGAAATGAGACAACAGAACTTTGTTTGTGGACACGAGTTCACCAATTTTTTGCCTTCAACGTGGAATCGATCGTAGATGTAAACGCCGTTTTTCTTTTACCGATATCTCTATTCATTGTCGAGATACATGCGATCAAAGTCTAAACTTGTCCGAAACCGCGCGAACTGTCGATGTTGTGTAGGTCGAAATGAGCAAACACAACTTTGTAGTTAATAGACCAAAGGTCACCAAATTTTTTCCGGTTCAACGGGAAAATGGTAGTTGATAACGCCGTTGACCGCTTGTCAATATCTTAATCCGTTCTAAAGATATTTGCAGTCAAATTCGCAAGTTGTCCTAAATTGCGCCAAATTTTGGACGTTTTTTACCTTCCCAAATTTTAAAGGGGCAGTGCCTCCCCAAATTTTGTACACGGGTTAACACCCCATCTAGCGGCACATCATGCGGTAAAGTTTCATTAAGCTGATCCCCTTAGCGCCAAAGATCTTGAGGCTCATATGCTACCCCCTTGGAAAAAATTGTTGGGGGAGCCCACATCCCTGGTGGGGTATATGCTAGCAAGAGTTGGCCACTGTGTGGCGAGTGTAAAAATTTCGGGGTGCAGCACCTCCTAGAAGCTGAAATATGGTATTCCGAAAAAGTCAATTTTATGGGTACAACTGAACATAACAAACTCTGTGGTTAGTGGACCAAAGTTCACCAAACTTTTTTCGTTAAACACGGGAGCAAAGTTGTCGGTCAAATAGTTTTCCGATTTGGGATATCTCTGTCCATGATCAGGCCAAAATTAGCGTTTTTCGCCCCCAAAATTTTTGGGGGCAGCCCCCCAAATTTTTGGACAGGCATTTGTAAATGGAACATGCTTCTGACTCTGTGGCAAAATTTCACGGAGATCGTCCCACAGAACTCGGAGATCTCGCAATGAAACAAAAAATAATAATAATAAACAGCAGTAAAACATAAGGCCTTTCGGGAACTACCGTTCCAGGCGGCCTAAAAAGTACAAACAATAATTAGATAGCAATACAGAAATGTACACCAACCAGTTGCTGTATTGCAGCCTCCTCTTCTTTGCGGTAATAATCTGCATAAGCTAACTGCTCATCAGCATTCCGATGCTTGCTTCTATAAATGACAATAAATCCAGGATTACCACCACACTCCTATTCGTACTGCCTATCTCTAGCACTATATCTGCAGTGACCAGTGTAACTAGTTGATACCACCACTGGAGCAATCAAGCGTTACCACATGAATGAGTTTGTGGACTAGTTACGGTGCACAAGTGAGTAACAACAGACCACAAGATGAGTGCTGCTTAAACCAGCATCTGGATTGATGTGAGAACATTTATTTTAGCACATACATGTATCACATGCGCCCTGATTCTTTCTGAGACTTTGGCGCTTTATAAATCATTTACTTACTTACTTACTTACTCCAGACTGTACTGTGACATACAAATAATGGCAGTGGCTGCACACAGAGCTGCTCTGACCCACTGTGAATACAGCCACTCACATTAAAAAGTGCCTAAATGTGCTGCAGTTGTACAACTGTCGTGCAGCAGTTGCACAACTGCTACACAACAGTCAGGTTGATTACCATCCAGATGCTATGAAATTCTGCAAAAATTCCCTGATGATTCATGGCACTCCTAAACATTTTAATTTAACCAGAACTCAACTAGAGTAACCTAAAACTAACTAAAATGCAGTGCAAATATAAATATTAGAAACTGAAACATAACTATGCAACATTTAGCAAGAAACAGCATAAAATAACTGGCACAGCACAGCAGATAAATCATGTTTTGTTATCATTAACAAACCCTACCATGGTCAGCCACCTTGCCATGGTGGTGGGGCTTTGCACCAATGACCTGAAAGATTTCTAAAATCTGGCGGTGAGGAGCTAACTAAGAGCTGACCAAACCCATGAGAGCAGATTGCTACACATTACCAGTGCTTTTGTGCTGGTTTCGGCTTCACGGCCGACTACGGCTTCATAGCCGTCTATTTACAGCTTCACAGCCATTTACGGCTTTATAGCCGTTACCTGTAACCTTGTGGTTACATTCGGAGACGTGCAGTAGGCCAAGCTTATACGGCCTCAGCGCTGGGCAGATGTAAGAGCCTGTCCACCCCGAAAAGTAAGGTAAGGATCATTAACAAAGTCTGTAATTATCAACAGACCTAAATAACACGTCATAGTGCAAGTCTCAAAAGCGAACTGTGACGTCAAAGTGCCGCTCAAAGTGCACTGGGTTTGCCACAGCGAAGTGTCGGCAATCCATGGAATTTTGCTTTCTTCACGTAACTCTATATAAGAAATATATGTGCGTTAATTACTTCTACTCTCCTGGTTCAATCTGCATCAAGTCGAGTTCAGTTATCTCATGGAAGCGTAGCCCTACATCCCTAATTGCTGTTAATTGTCGCACCTACTAAGACTCAGTGTGTTTGAAAAATATTCAGCACCGACGAGATTTCAAACGTGGAGTTGCTATTGACTTTGCAAGGAATTTCTGCTCAGGCTTGGTGCTGTTTATGATATGTTGTTACTGGCATAGCGGGGGGAAACGTCCTAAGCACTATACAATTCACACACATTAACAGTAACACATTTACATTAACGTTACATTAGGACTAGCCTAGAATGGTTATAACTGGATCACGTCACAATTAAAAATAAACATTGTTCGTTGTTTATGTTGTCGTTCGTTAAGTGGTTTATGACAGTAAAACATTGTGAATGTTATCTTGGACGAAAGACAGCGGTTTAGCAGTTTCATCTTCCACCTGTATGTTAGGGTTGAGATTGGGGCTGAAAATAGGGTTATGAAATTAGGGCTCCAGCATTAGGCTTAGAGTTAGGACTAGGGTTATGGTTAGGGTTAGTGTTGGGGTTAGGGTTAGGTATAGGTTTAGGGTTAAGGTTGCGGATGGAAAGTAGCAGTTAAGAGGTCTTTGGTCTTCCGCCCTTGCGGACGGACAATAACACAGAGCATAGAACATGTTCGTTTTGCACATATGTGAAATAATTTGAGATGTGTAGTAATTTTTTTCCGAGATGCCCTTGTGACGTACTACAGGCGTAGCACCATCTCACGTGGTACCCTTATACTGCAATTGCACCATTTCAAACTTCGGGATGGTGAACTTTTGCGGGGACAATATCTGCAAGCGGCTCTGTATGCAGCATCCCGACGTGCCAGTGTTTTTATACCTTCTGTATGAAGAACAGACTGGTCTATAGCTGACAACGGCCGCTTTGCCAGTATCAGGATCAAGTGGATATCCACCCAACACAGACTGAGGTGTGGTTTCGACACGGACGCGCGGGCCGCCGATTTTGAACCAGTCATTTATCTGGTCGCATGTTGGATCTGCGCCCATCAGTTTGATGCGCGACATGTTTGCGCAGCGTGATTTTGCTACGAATTTGGCAGATTCATGTGCATTCTGCCGACGAAACTTTTTCTCACCATTCGTAACTACAGTTCCCAATCTACTTCCGCTACGTCACAGACGACCAGTGATGGGTCAATATCAGAAATTCGCATTTCGATACGATATGGACGGATCATACAAATGATGCGGCAGCGTCGCAGCGACACTGAGCAAATAATTATCGCGATATCGATAAGTTTTGTTTCATGTTTTAACGCTATGCTTTATGATTTTATTCGTATGGCGCTACCAGTTTTCGGCCGACCGTACTAAAAGGGTCGTTCCTATACCAATTAATTAAGGCAATCTGTCGTCACTCCTCTCTTATCTGTAACGCATGTATTGTGGCTAAACGGTACGTCGTACGAAGTCAACAAAGGTACTGTTGCATAGGGTGATAATGACTTTCTATAATGCTGTCAAAATAACCTTGTATATTTTGGCACCGATTTGCAGCAATTTTTTTGGCATCCGTCACCCACATGCGTCAAATTACCGTACCGTACTTAAGCGTTGACTATAGCGATTGATAGCAGCGTTACTATGACATGTATGGGACTGTAGTCAATATCTCAAGAACTTCATAATTCATTCGTACTGTTTTTATATTTTTTATGCTTTCCCCTTTGTGCTGTCATATGCCTAATTTTTATGTACTGTGATGCCTATAAGTGCTCATGGCCTTGGCATTGTACTTGGTTTCCAAGTTTCAAATAAAAATAAAATAAATAAACTTCTATATATACTTTCTCTCCGCTACCAGCTGTTGGACGATGGCCTTCAGGCATAGATGGAACGTAGATCGGCCTTTCCTAGCGACGGCTGGACTTCTTGTTTTTGACGGACAGACAGACAGACGGACCGCCACCTCAACGATAGCTGAGACGCGCTAAGCACTATACGAGCTGTCGCTCGTGAAAAAGTACGCCTACAGTGTTAAAGCATAGTGTAGGCCTATCAAAATATTAATTTACGGTAGACCTATAAGCAATACGCTCTACCAGCGAAGACAAATGCAGTCAAAGACGTAATGAATCACTGAGTGATTGCTTGTGCGACACAGCTGGGAGAGTTGATTCAACTGTGATGATGGTAGTGGATCTGGATTACGGAGTTTTTGTGGTTGTACAAGAGCTGGATGATAGTGAACAGACATTTGGGACGTATAGCCGTCAACGAAACAACAACAACAACATAACTAATGATTCGTGTATACATTTTCTGGTAAGACTTACCGTTTAGCCACAATACATGCATTACAGACAGACGATATTATGACGACCATAGCAAAAGCTTGACCTTAACGGTTGGCCAAAAATGATACCTCCTTGAGGCCAGTTAGTCAGTTTATTGCTTTTGGCGCACTGTTTGTTTTGGTCAGAATGAAATTAAGAATTAAGTTATTTTACGCGTAGTCAAAGACAAAAATCGCACGTCATTGCTCAGTTTTTGTTGTTTATTAATTACGTTATTTGTAAGTAATTAATCTTCTTCTTCTGGTATCTAATACGACCACAACGCGTCGATTAACTTCTTGGTCGATCTCTGAGTAGAAACTCTGTTAACACATCAAAGTAAAATCTTCTGACGTAAATTCCACCATCAAAAACAACTGAACTGTGAAAACATCTATTGTCGATTAGAGACAACCGGAAACCAGTGTTGATAGTGCAAAAGTTAAAGCTTTCTACGAGTTACTACAATAAACTGAAAAAGTGCTTCCTTTATATGTCTAGCCTGCTTTCTGCTGATATTTTCTGACTGATTATAAGGTGCCAATAACAATCTCTCTGTCAAATGTTTTTCTTCTTTCACCGATTCTAATATGTCATCAACAGCATCTCTCAATTCACTTCTAGCTTCATGATGTCTGGTACAGTGTAACAAATAGTGTTCTGCAGATTCTCTGTCATAACCATATTCACAAACTGGGGTGTCAGAAAGTCCTGTTCTATATGCAATCGCATCTTCTTTCAACATAGTATTGTGCAGTAAAAGACGATAGTAGGAAATAGCAACATTTCTATCTTCAGGTAAACGAATCTTTACTCCAACTCTCGGTATAATTTGTCTGGTATAATTACCAGTAACATCATTATTCCACTTGAATTGCCATGATTTCCGAGCAGTGTCTACTGAGACTTTAACTGCATCTGCAAAAGTGACAATATTTGGAGCATACAATACTCCTGCATAAATTTAATGTGCTGTGTCTTTGGCAATGGAATCAACCATGTCATTATATTGAATTCCAGAATGTGCGGGTATCCAAGCAAGAAAAACATCAATATTCATCTCTGTAAGTTCATCCTCCAAACTGACGAGACTTTCAGATAGTTCTAAATGTCTTCTGACACACTTCCTATTTATATCTGTTTCGATCACATAAGCACAGTCACTGAAAATGTAAGCACACTCTCTACTTCTTCTGTAACTGCTGCACGGAAAAAGTCCAGAGTAAGTTTTATACCTAGAAGAACACCTTCAAATTCACATGTAACTGAATCTGTCTTCATTGCAACAGCTTTTCTGTCTGTTACAACAACACCAAGCCAGGTGGAATGAGAACTGCTGCACATGCCCCACAGCCAACTGTGCCACTGCAAACTGAACCATCGGTGAAAACCATAACTTGTTTACCTTTTTTAGCTTTGATGAAATCATTTGCTTCTTCTACATCTTGTTTCTGTTCACCAGGAGATCTATCATGATAACTTCTACTTCCACGAGTTATAACAGGGACTGTGGAGAGTTTAGTGGTACTGAACAAAATTTTGGAAGACGTATGTGGCACACTTCTAACAGTAAATCTATCAAGGCTTCGACATAGTTGCTTACTTACTGTAGTAAGGTAACACATTGGTGTAAAATTCAAACTATTATGTGTAGATGTTTCCATAAGTTTTTTTCCAGTAATAACAGTTATAGGACTATTGATGAGGCGTAGATATTCTCTTGAGCAAAGGTCTCTAATTCGTATTTTTATCAGAATTATACCAGTGACAACTTCTATGGCAACTGACGAGGAACGTGCTTCAGCACCCACTATTCTTCTCTAACTTTCATTCTGCGTACTTTCAAGTTTATCCTTGTCCTTCGTGATGACAGAAGCCCATACCAGTGCTGCATATTCAAGGTGTGGTCAAATTAGAGACTTGACAAACTGGACCGGAATTTCTTCCTGTCCATCAAAAAAGTCCAAATATCCTTGCAGCTGCTTGCTGTGCTGTAGAAGCTGCATAATCAACATCTAGTGAAAAATTGAGAAGTGGATCTAACCATCATCATCATCATCATCATCATCATCAACAACCGTGGGCTCAATGCCCGTTGGTGTCTGACGCCATTCTTACTATCGCTGCCCACCGCTGCCTATCTAG
>Ga0209367_1000291_pt1 | contig 44986 bp, 23 predicted proteins | sample WorMetLIZISLAND2_FD_187412 | JGI IMG/M metagenome (GOLD analysis project Ga0209367, IMG submission 187412) | Marine gutless worms symbiont microbial communities from Max Planck institute for Marine Microbiology, Germany - Olavius geniculatus... ... | reverse complement strand
TCTGTGCGCTGCGCGCTGTGTGTGCTGGCGTGCCGTCCTGCTGGAAGATGAATCCGGTGGGCAGCCGGCGATTGCTTTTAAACAATGATAATTTAGTGATAATTTATAAAGAAAATAAATTACTGTTTGTCAAAGCGTCACTGTGACGTCATCAGCAGTAACGTGGTAACCGGTTTTTGAAAATTAAATAGCATTTTTAGCTTAAACATTTTTTAATGCTGAAAAATTGATAGGTGGTCATGTTCAGAAGCCTATAATTTTGTCGTTCTTCAACAGAATCATATTTCACTTGGTAGTTAGATGTAGAACGTTTCTGTAAATAAATCTGTAAAATTTCAAATAAAAATTCCAAACGGTTGCTGAAAAAATGGTGAAAAACTTTAGGGGGCTACTTTTTTGCCTCACCCTGTACATACTTTTGCTATAGAAATTTGTTTATTATAATAATTATTATATTTTTTGTGACACCAATCATCCAGTTGTCTGATGTGTCATGCTGCTCAGAAATGATTTCCGAGTTCCTTCAGCATGCAGCTACTGAGTGCAATCCGGAAAGCTTGGTTGCATCTGTGCTGTTAGCTCGTCAAGCATGTCTTGAAGGACAACATGTCTTCCAGTTGTACGAGGATTGGTTTCAGGTAATTCCATGCTGCAGTTAACAACATTTCTTCTCGATTAAGCTAGGGATGCGACGAACTTCATACTTGCATTTGACGACATGCGAATATTGAGCATTTTTCAGCTATTCGATATTCGACGAATAGTTGGAAGCGTTTCTGTCAAATGCAAATATTTCATTTTATTTAACTTGTATAAACTTTTCTGAACTTTATATAGGGATACTGATTGAATTGAAAAGAAAACTAAACACTCTGGAGTTTTAATGTTTCACTTTTTAAAATTGAACTTGATTAATTGAACTTTGCTTTAGATTCTGATTTCTTCTGACTGAACACTGAACAATTACTTTGTATGTTTCGCTTTATTCAAATACTGGTATAGTATAGTTTTCTTGAGGCTGAATAAGTATGCACATTCGTTATTCGATGAATGTGAATATTTTTTGGCTTTGATACATCCCTAGAATAAGCTTCGAGCTTAAAACATCGACTAGCAAACTATGTAAATTTGTCAAATTACAACGGAGTTATGATGCAAGAGACGTCATCATTTCTATTTAATGTATAGTATGTGATAGGTGTGATATTATTTGCCATTTGTTGATTAACCAGTTGTTTATTATTGGTGTTGTGCTACTCGGATATGATTCTGCTTCTGAAAGACTGTTTTTATGGCGTGATGTGTGTAATTAAGCGCGAAAGCAGCTACTGCTTTCAGCGCATCTTAGCCATCGCAGTTCTGTCTGTCCGTCCATGTTGTCTGTCCGTCACATAGGTGGATCAGTCAAAAACGGTGCAAGCTAGGATCACCAAATATTCATCATCGGCTGCCTGGAAGACACTTGTTTCAGGAACCGTAAAGCTTTTCCATAAATTTGAAGGGGGTCACCCCAAATGAGGGCACTGAATGAGAGGAGGTGGGAAAAATTTGCAATTTTTAGCCAATAAGTTGCTTTATCTCAATAACGGTGTGACATAGGGCCTAGGTTGCTGTTAATCATTAATAGGAAGTTGTACACTGGCTCTCAACTGCCACCGAATTCAATGACCTTGTATGACCTTGAGCGCTAAACAGGGGTTACTATGGATTTTTGGCGATTTCAGGCTGTGGGACACTTTTCAAGAGCGAATTGCGCTGAAACAAATTGAGATAAACATGGAAAAGCTGCTAATGAAATTTTTAGCATTGAAAGTAGATTTCGATGGTCCAAGTCTCGATTGGCTAGGTTCAAGGAAACCTGAACATGAGGGCATGAAAGAGCGGTATCCCCGTAAAAGTCGTTATTTTACCATTGTTGGCTAGTCTTTTGTGAAAATGGTTGTAGATAGGCATGGGCATGCTGTTTATCACAACAAGCACTAGTGATGAGTCTTTCAGTTGTAACAACATTGATGACTTTGAAAGACCCTAAACTTCCATAATAAGGCGGTTTTTATTGATTTTTGCAATCTTCAGCTGCGGCACACACTCCAAGAATGAACTGCGACGAAATGGCTGGAGATAGACTGACAGTTTGCGAACAGGAACTGCTATAGGCTTTCGCGCATCTTGTGAGCATTAGCTCAAATTTCTTGTTTTAAAGTGCAATATTGTCCCCATAAGTTGTCTGTCTGACTGTTGTCCTGTATTTTTCTGAAGTTGATGTTTAATGGCCATATAGGTTGGATTACTTGTGGTGTACATAATACACAAGGAATTAATTTGTTTATTGTTTTGAGCATTTTAGTTATGAATATTCTTGTGATTACAGCTAAGTGTTTACTATGTTTCAGACCTCGTTCGGCAGTAGTAAAACCAGTCTCTGCACTAGTAAGAAGTCATTCGCATTTCTTGTGCAGTTTCTTAGCGACATCGTCCCATATGAGACTGCTCACTACTTGAAGGTATTCGTTAAATTAATAGTCTGATCAGTCTCTACCATTTTTATAAGTCTCAGATTTTGTATAATATATCTAAAGAAATGCATTTTGTCCATTTAATGTATACTTTCTTTGCATTTACTTACTAGTTTCAGAAGAAGAAAGGATGAATTGTGGTTGCTGAATGCAGTCATGATATTATGCAGCCCTCTGTCCAGATGTCGCCAAGCGTCTCAGGTGTTGAAAGTAGATTTGGTCATCACACAAGCCATGATACAGTGTTATGCTTCATTTTCTTCAGGTTTATGATGTCTGGTACTGAAATTTTTTCATACTGATTACTGCTGCCCTGGGCGTTATTTGCAACAAGGCTTTGTTTTTTCTCCACTTTTTCATTGTTCTAGTTAGCAGGTCTTACATTTTATTGATATTGTTGATCTTACTAGATTCATGTTTCGTAAGTTGTATATTTAATGTGTCTTCTGTTTGCCAGGTTCACATGTCCAGGCCTCCGTATGTTCCTGCAAAATGCCGTCAGTTGTGGAGTGATTATGTTACGTTGGCTAGAACTCGTCTGATGGATCTGAAGGTAACTTCAGCCTTGCCACTTTATCACGTTTACTACAGACTCTTGATTGCAGTAATGACTGGTTGCCACACTTTGGCTGCTGCTAGGGCCTGCAAACTTGTTTAGTCTGGCAGAGTTGTGCGTTTTTTTGCATGGTTTTATCTGTGCTTCGGACCAGTTCGCTCATGTTACAGTTAACTTTCATGTTTTTTTTTTCTGTCCATGGTAGCAATGACAGTGTTGTTTTGAGCATTTTGGTGAAGTTCATTTGTTTGTCTATTTCTCTGTCACCACGATAACTCATGAACTGCCACACTTAGCTAGAAGAAATTTTGCATGACCTCTGGAACCCTGTTGAATTTCAAGGTTATAGGGTTATAGGTCAAACCCAGGTCAAAGTCACAGAACCAGATTTTCAGATACCTTGACATTTCGAGATAGGTCCATGCTAGGCAGGGCTAGATAGGCCAATAGCCATTTGCCAACTCTAACATCATTGCTATAAATATCACAGCATGCCACAGTGGCTACCGCAGAAAGCTTAGCTTTGTGCAATGCTAGACAATCTAGTTACTTGTGTTTTCTCATGCTCTTGATTGTTTTCAGTTTGGTTGTCGGACTGTCAGTGATTGCCAGAAAGGACTTTCATCTCTGAATGCAGGATGCAGAAGTCTGCTCCCTCATTCACTTGCATTGAGCTTGTTCTAATGTCAAATGTCTCTTGTCCTTGTCCACTGTAACAATTATTGTATAAGCTGCATTGTCGAGTCATTAACTGTCATTGCAGGAGTCAATGGAAAACCAGGCTGCATTATCACATGATGCTCTGCAGCAGGAGAAAATGGTTGGTAGATTCACTTTGAAGTTTGCTTTGTTCTTCCATTCACTTTTTTCCACAACTTTCCACATGGCTGTTTCCCGCGTCGCAGTTTTTCACACGGAAAGAATTAGGTTTGGGACTGGAGTCATTAACTCTGGGTTAGGGCCAGTTTTAGTTATGAAACAGCCACGTGGACTGTAACCCTGTTTTCAGTGCTATAGCAGTCTGTTGCATACCGTCCTGCAGAGTTGGACTCTCACAATAGCGGTCTCTGTTTTTAAAAGGTGGGAAGGAAAATGATTCAAATGGTAGTTGAAATAGAAGCTTATGTTTGCTGATATTTATCATTTTTTTGTGTTTGCCATTGGTTAGGCAACAGGAACTGCATCCAGAGTCCAGACTGAAAGTTCTGCCGTGACAGTTTCCAATAGTTTATTTTGGGCACCAATCTACCAGGAATTATGTAACCTGAAATGATTTTAGAAAAAGAATGATCAATTTCTATGTTTATGTTCGTTTGCTTGTTAAAACAGAGTAATGTTCTAAGTGAGTAAATAAAACGTAGAATTTTTCTATTTGCTGCAGCAGACTCAGTTGGTGGAGTCAGATATTGATAAAGCACTCAGAAGTTTTGAGAAGAATTTCAAGGTGCCATCAAGTGTCTTAGAAGCCAGGTACATGTGATATCAGCTGATTAATGCAGTTTATTTCTACATGCAACAGCATATAGTGCTAAGCATGTCTTAGCTATTGTAGAGGCATTTGTCTGTCCATCGTGCAATTCTATCAAAATGGTGCAAGTTCAGATCACGAAATTTACACCGTCAGCTCCCTGAAAGTTTCAGGATCTGTAGTGCTTTTCCAGCAGCAGCAGCAGCAGTCTTAATAATAGTAATGTGACGGTATTTTCATTGGCAGTAGTAATGATAGTAGTAAATTGTGATAGTGGTTTTGACACAATGTGTGTTAAGTATTGAGCCTTTTTTATCTCGATTGTTTTAAGAAATGACTTGATTGTGTTTGTTGTGTTTGAATTTGTGGTGCTATTATTATTGTGTTTGCTGTTTGGCTTTTCTGTAGATAGTATTTTAAGTGAAAATAGATCATTGCTTTGTCAAGTGAGACCAGCTGTGTTATTTGTCAGTGTAGTATGCTAGTCATCTCTTTCTTATAATTTTGCTGACATTGCTGATCTATTGAATCTGTTTGCTGCTTGTTGTTTAGCATATTTCGAAAGCCGTACTATGTCGGTCACTTTCTGCCAACACTGCTGCAGCCACGGCCGGTTCGTGCCTTATTTGTTGTTGACTTTTGCTAGTTGTTTACTTTTGATATTTTTTATGTGAATTACTGGTAATGTACTAGTTATGGAATTAGTTGGACAATGAACATATGATTTTGAGGTTGCATATTCAGCTCGCAAACATTCTGCCATTATTGGGTGGAATCACTTTTTACAGTGCAAACGATTACGCCTGTTGCTACACAGTAGCATGGTCTGTCTGTCTTTCGTCTGTCTGTCACATTTGTGCTCTCTGCTTAAACTGTTTGACGGATTTTGATGCCATTTGGCACTTCTGTACATGTTTTGCAGTTTCAATGTAGTACCTTCGGTTGTCAGGTCTTCGCTGTTTCGGGTGCGATGGCTTGGAGCTTATTACCAGACAATCTGTGTGATTCATTGCTCTGGAGCAGTAGCTTCAGACTTAGTTTGAAAACTGTACTTTATACGAGTTACTAGTGTACTTAGGGCAATAGAGATGCTTCATTATATTGTGCTGTATAAGTTTAATGTTGACGTTGACATTGCATTGTTTGCAGTTACCCGATGTGCCGGATTTGAAGATGAAATTCATCAACTCTTTAATGAAGTGAGTGAGTGTACAGTTTCTGGTCTCAACTGATGTTGCAATGTGCATTGTTCATTTTCTAGTTGTAAACTTCATCATTGCAAATGGCTTCATTGATAGGATAGAAAGAACTGCTTAGCTCAAGCTAACCGAGTGACGCGAAGTTATTGAGCAAATAGTTTTCAGGGCTAATGTTGTTTTTGGCATTCAACCAACCCTGTACATTTGCTGAGGGCAAATGATCTGAAATGTGCATTTGCAGTGCATTTTGTAGACTTAATAATCAGCATTGTACACGTTGCACAGAGAACTTAGCTGAAGCAGCTGCAACAGATAGACATGTGCACATCCCAGTGTAGTAAAATTTAAGGGTCAAGTCGCACCAAAAAACAATATTGGCTAAATATGTACAGATTGTAACACTAATTAATACTATGCTGATCCTTTGAAATGAAAACATCGCTTTGAAGTAATTTTTAGAGAAATATGTTGTGCCAGCCGAACTCACCGCATAACATGCCACGTTACTGATGACGTCACTCACAGGATGCTTTGTTGCCAAACTGACATTCGCATTGAAAGCATGGTAAACCCTTTGTTTATACTCAGAATAATGTTCGATTTAGCCTACAAATAATGATGCATAGGTGACATCAGAAACTACGTCATTGTTTATTTGTGCACTACTAGAGGTGTGCGGTTAGTAAAATTAACGAAGTGCTGGAATAGTGTCGTTTTTTGGTGTGTTAACTACTGATGAAAATTTGGCTTTTTTGATGCTATTTCGCCATAAATTAAGCTGCATTTGACCTCAAGGCAATGAAGCTAGTTAGCAACCCTCCTGCAGATGATATCGCAGTTCCAAAATTTACCAAAGCTGTGAAAACTGATATGTGAGTACTATGTATCTTATTTTTAAGGTATTAAGATGTATTAGCAACCAGAAAATTAATGAATATTGACAAATTGGCATCTGATAAAGCCAAATAGTGCTTTATAGCAGTTACGTAAACCAGTGCAACTTGGCCTTTAAACTTGCGTGGCAATGTCAATATGTTGTAATTAGAGCTGTGCGAGATTGTGAGCTGACCGATGATCTTACTATCTGACTCGATACAGATTGAATATTCAGTACATCTTTGGTTGTAAATAAATGTATTTTTATGTTAGTTATTATTAATTTATTAGCATTTATGCTGTTGATGTTTTCAGTGCGGGAAAAATCCCGGAGTCGCTGTATACCAGTTTCGAGCAGCAGTGCAGAAAAACGGCTGCTGACATTCTTGAAGGTGGTGCACTGAATGCTTCTTTTGTTTCTTGCTGTTATTTTCACGACTGTGGAATGTTATTTTCACGACTGTTTCCACAAGGATTGAAAAAACATTTTTGAAAGCCAAACCCAGGTTTGTTGGGTTTTGGGTCTTTTAGGGTTAAACCCCGGGTTTTTTACTAGCGATGATTCGATATATCGTATCGAAAATATCGATATATCATTTTCGATATCGATGTATCGTATCGTCGAAAAAAAAACAAATTTTTTAATATATCGCGATATCTTTTGTTTATCACATTATGTTCGATGTATCGTGATATTTTGTGCCAGAAGTTTATATTTGTATTACTGCATTACCAAAATAATGAGAATAAACGGAGAAAACGACAAACTAACCAAAGCAAACTGACTATAGTGTTGTATTTACGGACACTTACGACAGTCTATAGTTAATTTTCAAGTTCACTGACTCATTTTATTATCTACTTAAAGCAAACTGCCTTGCTGAACGTTCACGTCTTGTTCTTGTGCTTGTATAAGATTTACATACTTACCATTTTAAAAATATTGATATTGATATCACAATATTTTCAAAATATTATATCGATATCATATTGAAATTGAAATCCTGATGTTGAATCATCACTATTTTTTACAAGGACAAACTTGATTCGTTTGGTGCTTGGTGAGTTTTTAAGTTATTAGAATGAGCACTGCTAGACACTGTCTACATCAAGTAATTATCTAAAAATTCCCAAATACATAGGTTCAAAGTTATAAAAAAATTAACCGTAGTAAAACATTTTATTGTTAGTAGAACCAGAAACTTAAATTTGATTAAATACGGGCTGGGTATTTTAGGTAGATTCGGTTTACCCAATTAAATCACACTGGTTTTTTGAGTATGTGTCTGAGCGTCTCAACCCCAGTTTTTGCATGTCACTGAACATCTGGGCTCGCTGTAGCTTCGATACAAGTGAGGTACTGTGATGACCAGTACGGTATCATTCACCACTTAAGCTTGTGGTAGCTGGTCAATTTGTACTGTGTTAATATTGGTTTGTCTGGGTCCCACCACTAACAGACTATGATCATTCCAAGGTGATTGATGGAGAAAACAACAACATGGCTCAGTGAAGCAGAGAAACATTACACATCAAGACAAAGCAAGTCGATGAACTGAGACATCCTACCAGCTTTCTATGACAAATTGTTCATTGCAGAGATATGCATTTATGAGCAAACAGAGAAATTGTTCCAAATGTTGCTGAAACATTAAGTTTGATGAGATATTACTGTCCATGGTAGCGGTGATAGTATTGTTTTCAGCATCGTGGCTACGTTTTTTGTTTTTCTGTTTGTTTCTCTGTTACCATGATAACTCGTGAACAGTTACATGGATGAAGTTTTCCGTGTAGTACATGTACCTAGACAGCTGCAAGAATCCTATTGAATTTCAAGGTCAAAGGCCAAAGTAACAGTACCGGATTTTTTGATACTTTACTATTGCAAGATAGGACCATGTTTTGAATAGCTGCTGCTAAGCTAGGCCAATAGCTCTTTGTCGATGCTGACGTCATTGCTATAAATATCGCAGCATGCCACGGCAGCTGCCGCCGACAGCTGTAGCATTGTGCCAGCTTGACAGTCTAGTATCTTATATATTTCTTGTCCTGTACTTTTGTTTGTTGGAGGTGTGTCATTTGACGATGACGACGTTGATATGGAAGCCGAGTTGACAATGACGGCCGAGGAACAATTTCAGTTCGGTCTTGATTTGCTGCGAGATGATGTCATCAAACATCACACGGCGACACCATCGCCACCACCTGCTGCTGCTGCTCGCAACTCGTGTACGTTCTACTGGTTTAAAGGTCTAAACGGTATAGCTTTTTACTGGAAACTCATCTCAAAGCTACGGAGTGCCACCTGCCGTAGGGATCACGCAGTGTTACCTGTCAACTGACACAGGGATAGAAGGCTGAGTTGACATGGTTTACCTGTTCAGTTGCTTTACTTTAATCATTTCTGCAGCTAAAGTTCTTGTTTCTTCCACCATTAATGTTATCTGTTCATTTGTTGTCGTGTTTGTCTTCAGTTAAGAGTTATTTACAGGTTTTTCGTGCACCATAGAAAATCTTTGAAATTTTGCCACATTTTTAAAGGTTCTTATGCGGATATTTGCATTAAATTCTTGAGAGGAAGAGTGTGGTTGGCCCAACAACAAGAAGCAGTGTGGTGATCAATACTATTTTGCCATTATTCACTAGTCTTTGCATTATACAAGGGTTGTTCCATAAATAAGTTTACAAAATGGCGCCATTCCAGTAATTCTTAAAATAGAAAAAATCCAAAATATACGTTTTGTAGGGAATTTAATTCTGAACATACGTAGAAATTTTTCGTGATGACGTCATTCATTCATTAATTCAAAGTTTAATAAAAACAGACAAAACGCTGTTACACAATAAAAATGAATGGAGCTCAATGAAATGATACGAATAGTCCAAGCTAGCCTATTACAAATTGTTATTAACTAGAGCATTCTTATAATTAAGTTTTTATCATTATTGTGACGTCATATGCTAAGAGAATGCAGTGTATTTGTGCATTATTTTACCCACCAGTAATGTATCGAACTCACAAGTGACAAACAGCACAGAAAAGAAAAAAATGAACTTAACAAGTTAAGGTCACCTCTTTAAATGCAAAACATTAGTGCTACATGTTTCAACGTATCATTCAAGTTCATTCAGATATTTGTCCTGTCTGTCAACAAGTTTCTGCATGCCCGATGCAAAGAGTGATGCTGGCTGCTGTTCCAGCCACTGACGAATGACTGATTGCACCTCCACATTTTATGCAAATTTTTGCCCACTTACCACTTTTTTACATCAAACGTGTACTGTTTGCATTGTAAAACACTTGCCTCCATATACTGGATGCATTTTACAGTTAATATGATTTGCATTAAGTTTTTTTGCCCTCAAAACAAACAAAATAGCACTCTGTTCATTATGGGACAATTTTAGTGGCAGCGTTGCTTTATTTAATGTTTATAAATGACGTCACAGTGACGTCATCCTAACAAAACTCACATCTGGTACTAAGAATTAAATTTCCTATAAAACGTATATTTATGATTTTTCCTTGTTCAAGAATTAATGGAATGGCACCATTTTGTAAACTTATTTATGGAATGACCCTTGTAATTGCCAACAATTTTAGTGACGAGCCTGATTCCAATATTGTGTTTCATGTTACGATTGTGAAATGACACAGCCTTTGTTGATCGCTGAAGTTTGATTACCTCAGGTTCAGCTTGCTGACATTGTGCGCCTCATAAAATTATTATTTATTATTATTATTTGTTGAATGTTTTCTAGTTATAATTCTGCATTGCAGAAATATTACCTTGTATTGCCATGTGCAGCTTTCATTCGCCAGTTGACATCAATGTCGGAGAAATTGTCTGCTGTTACCAAAACAGATTTCTCTGAATCTACTCCATTATCCACAGAACTGCTTGTCATTGATTTAAACAAGTTGTCCTCTCAAAACCCTAACATTAAGGTAATTCTCTCTTCTTCTGCTTATCTTATCAGCATTTGCATCACTGATAAAGGTTGAAGTTTGATGAATTTGTCTAGCTCATTAGTTACTGGTACTGTTTCTGCCTAGGTTCATTCAAATCAAATAAAACAGAGAAAAAGTTATTAATTGATTAATTACTAATTAATAAGGAACACGAAGAAATTAATGACCAAACCCCAGTATGGCAGAAAGACTTAGTGTTTTATTGATCGAGAAAGAATTAGGCGGTTTGATGAATTAGAAGAGAAATTAAATAAGAAACATCACTAAATGCGTAACGTCAACTGAGTAGACCTACTGTATAATGGTTTGCGAACGCTGTCTAGAAACGCACAGTGACGACTGATGGTGGATGAACATTAGCCAACTAACCATCATTGTTAGTGGACCAAAGTTCATGAATTTTTTTGTTCAATGCGGGAGAGATCGTAGTTGATAATGCCGTTTACCGCTTGTCGATATCTCCATCCGTTCCAGAGATATTTGCGTTGTAGTTGGCGGAGGCATAAAAACAATTACAATCATAATTACAATACTGTACACGTGCCAACAAAGATATCCGTCAAGTTGATCTACATGTATCAGGGTGCATTGCAGGTGGCACAGATGCTGCTGAACAGTATCGGTGATACAGTGACGCAACTGTTGAACCGGTCTGTGGTGAAACGGTGCGTCGACGGTTCATGGTTGACACAGCTGCTGCTGATGCTACGTTCACACCGCCCTGTGCTGCATGCTCTGTGTGCCGTGGTCTGTCAGCTGATCACCCACCAGGCTCACACACTGTCTGACTGCCATGCCCATGCACTGGCCGCTGTCACTGTTCACTGGAATAACTACCCGGACTGCTCGGCCGGCATCAAAGTCCAGCGTCCTGCTACTGCGGATGGCTCGCCACAAGACGGAGTGCCCTTCGTATCCCATGTCCTGGAGTCTTTACCGCTGTCGACAACTGCAAATATGTCCTTCACCCTGATGTTTGCTGCCTCGTACATTATCTATAGCAAGATGATCGGTGGTGATTCATCGAAGGGCGAAAATCAGGCTGCATTATCGGATCGGGAACTTGTGACGCTACGTTCAGCTGATGACAGCATTGACATCATCGTTCCTGATCGTATTGTACAGCTACTGTCATACCTCAGTCCAAGACTGGTGAGAGATTTTCGCGGACATTCATCAAGTATCGGTACCAGTAGTTTCTCAGAGACGGGGGTGTCGTATAGGTTCGCGGCGGCGTTGGTGGGAGGATTTCTGACGCACGATGTGGTTCAAAGTGCACTGGATCACAGTCGGATGTCGCTGGAGAGCTGGGTTCGGAGTGAGATTGAAGTCACTGATGGAGATGGCTTGAGTGAGGAGTGGTTGAGTGAATATTACGACTGGGTAGTGTGGAGTGGCTGGCATAAGCCGCAGTCTGGCGTAAGTCCGGCCAGTGGGTCGTCGTACTTTGTTGGTGTTCTCCAAGTGCTCACGCAAGCTGTGCTGGACCATGACATGAGATACAGTCAGCCGTCGACCTGCTGTTGCCACGTCTCACAGCCGTTCCACCACCGCAGTCAGCACAGCAGGCGTCACAATGTTTTCAGCTTCCTACAGGCAAGTAGGCTTTTATTAACGAGCTGTATGAATTTACCAAAGCACATCTTTCATTAGGTTCATTTAGTTGATTTGTTACATTTCGCAACTACTGCTGCCTTCTTTGGGACGATCTTTTACTGGACGGCTATTTAGTGAAAGTACTAATCTCTGAATTAATAACATTTGTATTTTCTGCAGCTTTTAGCACTGACTGTGACTTATTGTGACGCTACCTTTGGTGTATTGACACTGTAATTCACCAATGGCTTTGCTTTGTAATGAAGCAGGCACTATAAATTTTACGTTTATCAGTATGTTAAGATATGAAAAGTAAGAAATGCATAAGAATCAGTTTCAAATATAACGTTTGTGCTCGTCTGTGTTTTGATACAGAAACTGTCCCAGTTCTCGTGCTATCAGCAAGCCTGTGATGATGATGATGATGCCATACCATGGCTGTGGACAGTGCTAGACCAGCAAACAGCAGCAGCAGCAAGTCATAGTCAGGGCTCGGATCAATCTACAGTCTTGGTTGAAGCACGCGTCTTGGCATTCTTTCGTCTAATGATCCGTCTGCCGTCCACAGCCATAGTAATGTATCAGCGGTCAGCAACACTGAAGGTCTGCGGACTTGCACAGCTTCGCAATGCAGTCAACGACCTTGCCCGTAACACTATTGACTGCTGTATGCTCCCAGCTGACATGACACTACATCTCGTATTAACTCTGGCGTCCCTTCCCGCTGACGCTGACGACGAACTGCGACGCTTCCTGTCTGACTGCCCGCTGATTATGTTGTCCATGCTGTACCACTTCAGCAACACTCACAGTGGCGTTGCTAACCTAGTGGCTCAATGTGGCAATGCTGTGATGGCGGATTGGTTCACGACGATATCGGCGGCGGTCGATGAGGCCAGGACATTGTTGGACGGCGGCAGCGGTCAGCCCAGTCAGTCGTCGGCTTGGTTGCGAGCGGCTGCATTGTGGAATAGGATCCGTAGCATTAACCACAGCATCGACCAGTTGCGGCAGCTGAGAACAGACAGTGAAACAGCTGCAGCGCTTGTGCTCTGGTTAACCGTGGACCTGTCCGCTAGCATGCTACGTGGAGATAGGAGCGATGGGACTGTGGTTGAAGATGCTGCTCTGGCAGTTTGGTGCAATCATGTGAATGCACTGCGTTGCTTGTCTGATGACTCGAACAGCGACCAGTCATCACAGTCATTATCAGTTGATGATGTGGTGTTTCGTCGCTGTGTCCCGGACATCCTGCAGTCCATCCACCCTCTGGTCTGCCTGCATCTGTTCACCCGTGCCGTCAGCAGCGGTGCTAGATTTCTGTCCGACTGGGACATGAGTCATACCCTGCACTGGTACACTCGCTGTGCGCAGATGTTTGATTCCGGCCAGTGTGTCATCATGACGATTGTGATGCTTCTTCAGCAGGCCTCGCAGGCAATCTGCTCGTTTATACCCAAAATGTCAGCCTCACAGCTTCATGCCATTGATCAAGAAACACTCGATGCACTCGATCCCCACATACGCATTCTGCTGCAGCAGTTTCGGAATTCCTAAAGTAGGGGACAGCATAAATTTGCATTTTCAGTTCCAGATTAAGGACTGGGGGCTCTGAGCTGGACAGTTTTGGTGCCCCATCCCGGCTGCCTTCCCGCATTTACAGTGTACCAAGTTTCACTGGAAGTGGGACATTATCTTGTCTCTGCCAAAAAACTGAAATTTGCATAATTATGCTGGTAGTTTTACAGTGTTTGCCTGAATCATTGCCTAGAAGATACCCCTTTTGACCACAATTTCCACAAGTTCCTGGCATTTGTAATTACAGAATCCCAAGCGGTGATTCAGGGTTAGCGACGGACACTGCGCAAATCAGACGCCACTAAAAATTGGGGGCCCAAAGCTGCAACCTCGTTAGCCTAACCCTTAATGCAGCTCAATACATTTCTTGGCAATATATTAGGACTGTCAAGCAATTATTTCAGTTAATCTGATGGTGTGATTAGTTATTTTAATCGCACCACAGAAAAACATTTTTGTTTCCAGTGTTTGTGCTGTAAGAAGACCACCTGTTGATGACTCATGTACAAGATGTGACCACTGTCAAGTTTGTCATAAAATGATGATAACATCAATTATGATGACGATAACATTAATTACATGCATGAAATGTACTGTAAATGCAAAAGTTGTAGATGTACTGTGTGCACTTTCTAACTGAATACTATGCTGCATTTATTTGTTGTAGGGCCTTTGAATTAATGTGTTAATAAACATATTAATGCATGAGGGAATTAATGTTGTTAAATTTTTTTTTGAACATTAACATGCAAACAAACTGAATACTAAGTACTATAGTGCCCCCAGGACTATTCACACAGCCTTACGTCACAATGATAGTGTGCTCAAACTCAGAAGTCAAGCTACATCTTGAATTTTCTATTTATAAAATCAATTAGATTACTGAAATTCAGAAGTCAAATAGAGCTGTTGAAGCATTAATTCCTGTAGAACATAGAAAGTTAGAAAACAAAAACACATTTTTCAGCAATAATTTTCGTCGTTGCTAGCATAGATATCTATTAGCCTGTCGTGTAAATAATATTTATTTTCAGTAGTGATGGAACAGCAACTACAGTTTAGTTTCTTGAATTCATTTGATTGTCAAATAACTGCAGTTTTGACTTTGTGATGTAAGGCTGTGTGAATAGTCCTGAGGGCAAATTTCTTGAAAACCCAGCTTACAGGTGAACAAAGACAAAACATTCCTCCTTGGCATTCATTATACCACTCTCTGGAGTGTTATAACTGAGTGTTAAATGAACGTATTACTTTACTCCAGATAGTGGTTTAACACAATCCAATACATGCTCATGCAAGTTGTCAGTGGGTACTCACAATCAGTACAATGTCATTCAGTTGACAAAGCACGACTGCATTTAGATACAGTTAGTTGACACCCGCTCCAGTTGAGTCATCACATTAGTCTGACTTCATTGCATGGTACTGTTCACTTTCCATCAGATTTCATCTATAACTTATACCTCTATAAGTCAGTTAGCGCCATACCAATCAGGAACCAATACATCCAAGTAATGACTACATGAAGACCTCTTACAGTATACATTGAATAATGAATTAAAAACTACCATAGCAGAAGAAGGATAGACATTCGTGAAGTTCATAAGAACTACATAATTCATGCACATTTGTGCATGTAATGCTACAATTCTAGCAACAACAGGTTTGCCATTTTGCCATATAAAAAATTAGACAAAGTACTCTAACAGAACTTAATCTACTTTGTAGTCTATGTGGACGGTCTCAGCTTATCGAGCAGCGCGTTTGTTTATCGTTCACTTCTGGCACAGCATGGCGTAGCATGTCCTCAGGCAATGGCTCGCTGAATGATTCGGGTGGTTTAGTACGATAGCGCCAAACATTGTTCCCTTGGGCACACTCCAGTCGTTCTTTTCGCCTTTCTAGCTCATTCGCTATCACCTTTTCCTGTACAGTGTAAACATTTTGGTCAGCATTTCAACTTCCTCAAGATCAAATATTTAAAAATTTACACAGTGTATAAGAACAACTGGAGAGTGACCATCAGTTCTAATACAAAAACTACTGTTAATCATTACTTAACAGATGTAACTAAACTATGAATGTCTTGAATAAACCATTTGGTTGTACAGTAGACATACTATACGAAAACTAAATACTATTTCTAACATTAGTTAAGATTAAAAATAGTATTCAAACTCTCTATGTACTGAACATAATGATGCTTTTATTATAATTATACATATGTAAAAAATTAATGCAACTGTCACAACCAAAGCTGCAGTGTAGCTTATCAATACTTTCTAAAGGCAAACTAATTACCGCATCAGTCACAGAATTTGATTTCTGAAAGGCAATGCAGTTGTTGTAGTCTTCTTTCCACTTGGTGCAGTCAAGCTCACGTCCTACGGTGTAACGTTGATGAAACCGACCTCGCATACCTGCAGAAAATGCAAACAGAGCAAACCTGCATTATTAAGCCATGCAGTCGGCTGCAGTCTGTACGGTTAATAAGCACTCAACAACTGTCACCAGTACAACAAGAAGCCCAGCTGTTGCTAGGGAAGATGCGCTATGGCCTGTACAGTTCCTTTTGCAGTACTGACCTTCAAGGTCATCCAAGGTCGAAGATTTTCATCTCGTCTAAAAGGGCATATGACGCTTCCTATTAGTGATCAATAGCAACCTAGACCCTATCTTGCACCATTCAGCCACATTACATCTGTTATGGATGGGCGGACACACAGACGACAGCTTACGCCATAGGCATTCTACAGTATAGCTGTAGTATGTCATAAATTATGACATCATGAAAGTATTAACATGGTTCTAAACAGGGTAGAAATAACTTTGAATGTCACTGGGAAGCTCAGTTCGGTTACACTCAACTACTGACACATCTAACATTAACTATAGTATTTTTAGCTGCCACAGTTGTCAACTGTTGACAGTCTTGACTCTCTTCGCTTTTCTAATACGGCAACTAACTACGGTAGAATGAATTGGGCTATAGATTTCCTTATGACTGATCCAGCATCTAGACAATTTTTTGAAAATCTGACTCCAGTGAATTTTTTTGCTAGTTTTGGATTTTTTTACTTAGATTGTAGAAAGTCACGTTTATGTACGAGAAGTAATTTTGTCTGAAATCGCTCTGGCAGATTGGAGGATGTAAATCCAACCAAATCTGGCTGCGGGCAGATTTTTAAGATTGCAATATCCTCATCTGCACTTATAACCCTACAGGCTACAACTGTTGTATTTATATGGTCTGATGCTGTTTGTGCTTTGCCATGTGAATATTGATAATCTCCTAAGAAGTGAAGTTATATACCTGTGCACTCTTCGAATTCATCAAGATAAAATTCACAAGGTCGAATCTATGCACATCAACATTAAAATACACTACAGACAGTTTATAGTAGTGTAAACTTGACAAATGGAAACACCAAAATAATTTTACATTAGTTAGATTATTTTTGTGTTCAGTCCTAAAAACCCGAAAAACACAGAATTTTAGGTGTTTATTTATTAACAGATATTTAATTTTATGATGATTTCTGAATTTTGCCACAACTTACAGAAAAAATGTGACAAGGAGAATGGTGTATAGGATGTTGTTCTAGGTCATTTTGTGTCTTGTCTTCATTGTACATAAACAAGAAATCTGAGATAGTGCTCATGAGACGCACGAGAGCCTATAGCAGTTCCTGTTCAGAGGCTGTCTTATTTACATTGATTTCAGCACAATTCACTCTTCTGCAGCCGAAAGTCACAAAAAATCATTAAAAACCCCTGCTTTTGGGGTTCAGAGTCATTGATGTTGCTTGATACCACTAAAAAGCATGCCACCACTGGTTGTTATGATAAGCAGCATGTCTGTGCCTATCTGCGACTGTTTTCACTCTAGCCAAGTCAATAGCGGAAAAATGACCACTTTTTAAGAGGGTACCTCTCTTTGCCTCATTGAACAAAGGGGGTCAGTATTTGAACTGCTAAAATCTACATTCAATGCTGAAAAAGTCATAGGCATGTTGGCTTAGTCTATCTCCAACTATTTCGGCACAATTCAGTCTTCAAATGTGTCGCAGCCCAAACTGGCGAAAAATTCACTAAAACTCCCTATTTTGGGCGTTCAAGGTCATTCAAGAAAGGTTATTGATGTTGACACCCCTAAGCTCGTCACCAGTGATAAGCAGCATGTTTGTGCCTATCTGCCACAACTTTCATGCTAGACAAGCCAATAGTGGTAAAATAATGTCTTTTAGGGGGTGCCCGTCTTTCTCCCCCTCATTTGAGGGGTCCTCCCTCACTCACCAGCATGAAATTTTGTCAGGAAATACTAGAGTCTCTATCATATGGTGAAAATGCAAAGTCTCTATCTCACCTGTGCTTAGATCGGTACTGGGATGTGACAGACAGACATCAAGACAGATAGAATTACCATAGCTAATATGCGCTGGCTCTCGGGCGTAAAAACCTTTAAAATCTAAACCTAACAACCCATACTTTGGCTTTGGCTTTATTATTTACATCAGCTGATTAGTATGTAAATACATTAAAGGAGTAATTGTTTTCAGATTCTTAAGATTATACTGTAGTGTTGAAAGGAACTAGTGCAATGTCGCTAAGCAGTCTCGAACTTTAAAAAATTAAACAATCATGTGAAATTTAACTGTGATTTTACATAAGTTTATCACACTTTCTATCCTCTTTAAGCTTCTGCCAATACTTATTTCGTTTTGGCTAGCTACGTTTAAGATCAAGTTGAAGCAGATACGGGGCGACTGAAAACGCGAGACTGGAAAACCCGGCACCAAATCACGGGTGGAAAACGCGGGACCGGAAAACCTGGCACCAAATCACGCCCTCTTTGCCAAGTGACACTGGCGTCTAAATCAACAGTAAAATGCCGTTATTACAATCCTGAAATAAAAAATTGTCTACCATCCATGTATCATCTAATTTATCTGCATCCGCTTCTTCCGTTTTCATACTTCGTCGTTTATCAGTAATCTAGTAACTTCACTGTGACATGCCGTTGTGTTTATGTTTACGAGAAAAGTCAAGGTCGTCTATTGTCACGTGTGATAAATAAGTAACAACTTGTTTTTTACTTTATTGTTTTACTTTACGTTACGTTTTTTAATAAGTTTCTATGTTTGTTTACTTTCGTGTCTGGTATTCCTGAGATAATTTTTAAACATGTATTTTCCTGTTGTTCGATGCCCTCTTGCGAGATTTTTGAAGTAATTTGTTTACACGTTGAATGCCTCTTAGTGCTGCACATGAATTATTTTTATTATGTTAATGGAGCTTCCAAATGTTGACGTACAACGAATTATCGCTCAGTTGCCATCTTTTACACAATTCGGTTTAAGTTTTGCTAAGACTTTAGTCTAAGACTAAAGTCTTGACTTTGGAGTCCAAAGTCAATACCAAAGACAAGACCAAAATCAAAATTAAATCAGCTGGCAGTTTTTAATGTCAAAATACAATTATGGCTTACCAGTTACCTTGACCAAACGGACGTCCCAGTTCGTTATTTGAGCAAAATATTTACTTTATGACAGTAAAATAACGTGCGGCGTCTGGTAACTAATAGGCATTTTGTTACTTAACTATCTACCGGCGTTAACTACACAGATGACACTAACGTAAATAATGACGTCATCGCTAGCACAAATATTGCACAAAATTACTTTTATATCCATAAAATGGCTGTGTAAGCAAACAAAGTAATATTGCACACATCACCCGATTAATATAGGTCTGGAAAACACTTTTATAATGTTGATTTGACTAATCGTATTATTGCAGTAATTCAACAGTTGCGTAAAAAAGATGGACAATCGCAAACGAAAGTCAAGTTAAAAGTCAAGACTAAAGTCAAGCCCAGCTCATAGATAAGCCCAAAGTCAAGACTAAAGTCTAAGACCAAAGTCTTAGACTAAAGTCTTAGCAAAACTTGACCTCACCCAATGTTTCACACATGTTTGCTAAATACAGCAACCAGAATACGTAAATTATATAATCTGAGAGGCGTTCAATGCGTTTTGCAACTTGACTGAAACATTTAAAAAAAATTTGTACACCAGTAAACATATATGTTATTTTTTATTTGCTCATATGATCTCGAAGTGTCACTCATTTATGATGGCATAAAGAGTTAAAAGAGGCAATTTGGAACGTTACAGTTAAGGCACAAAATTTTTTAACAAAGCAGAATTGTTTAATTTTCCTATACGAGCAGGAACAGGAAATAGTACACGTGTCATTGTGCATCGTGATAATGTGAATAGCTGGGTGGCTCTATTTTATGACAGAATTCTCTAATCTCTTGTGGATGTTGAAGTCAAAATAATCTGTCGATGTTCAAGTAATCATGGCCATGCATCATCTGTAAAGTGATTGTGCATGTCCTTTCTGCGTATACAGAGTTTCAGGCTGCAGAACTGTCGGTCGTCGGCTGATTCAGTACAGTGTGCTTGAGAAGGATCAGTCACTTGAGGTTGGTGATCAGTTGCATGGCTACACAGTGGAGAAGATTGTGCCAGTGTCCGAACTGAGTCTTACTGCTGTTCACTTGCAGCATCATTCTGGAGCCAAACACCTTCATGTTGCTCGACAGGACACAAACAATGTTTTCGGGTTTGTTGTTATTACAAGATTCCAGTGCATTAGTTTGTTTAGCTTTGTACTTTTGTACAATGCCTTAAATTATTTTTCAGTGCTATGACTGTTGATTGTATAACCTGCCAGTGAAGGGTCTTTCACACTGCTCTCATAAGTTTAGTTTTGTAGTCTTAACTTTAGTTGAGCACTTATCAGCCAAGGGCAAGTACTTTTGCCAATATGTTTGTCACAAAGTCAAGTTTATGCATATTAATGTACCGGTGCTGTGTCGTTTTCATGTAAATCACTTGGATGACAATGAAATGTAAAATTGACAACAACTATCAGATTGTGCATACTGTTTTTTGACTTTCAGCTGATCCGTCTTTTGCTTATTTCACTGCTACAATGCAGTGCTATACCACCTTCCTGCTGGACCATTGTGACATAGTCAATAGAACATATTTGTGGTTTTTTCAGCAGCATTTATTTTTTCCCAATATCCCAGCATTTGTATTATACATTACATACATTCTATAAAGCAAGTTTTGTTCAGTGTTTGATCTTTTGTCATTCTCAGTGTTGTATTTAACTTTTAGCTTACTCTTGGGTGTTGTGCTGGTTCGGTTTCAGCATTGCACTGCGAACTACTCCTCGAGACAGTACAGGCATTCCACACATTCTTGAACACTTGTCGCTGTGTGGTTCCTCCAAATATCCTGTGCGTGATCCATTCTTTAAGATGCTGACGCGATCTCTGTCGACATTCATGAATGCTTTTACTTGTAAGCTGCTACCCTGATATATTGGCACACAATTGACTAAAGTTCATAATATTACGCAGTTAATTTTATTTTGATGTCTTTTTTGTTTAAAAAGAATGAGTAGACATTGGAATGATAGTATTTTCAGTTCTAGCAGCTGTATTCTGCTAATGTGCTGTGTCAGACTGTCAGTATTTCATACATTTTATTCTGGTAATGCACAACTGAATGTTTTTGTCGTGGGTCAGTACCTAAATGGTGTACTTTTATTAACGTGCAAAATATTGAATGTTATGCTGTGTGTTTGTTCAGCCAGTGACTGGACTATGTATCCATTCTCTACTCAGAATTACCAGGACTACCAGAATCTGATGTCTGTATATTTGGATGCAGTCTTCTTTCCTCTGTTACGACATCTCGACTTTTGGTGAGTGAGAACATTTTGTCATTATTTCTGTTAACTGTAGTCAGAATTTTATACTCTTTATAATTGGCTGAGAGTGTTATTTGAGGTGTAGTTTGCTTCTTTGCTTTTTCAATTGCTGTAAGCACTTCAGAGACTGCCATTATTTTGATGGTAAATGTTTTTATTGTAGCTGTTTTGTATTTTATTAGTTATATGATTACTTGTTTTATAGTACGATTATCGTGAATTTTTATGTTTACTTGCTGATCACACTACAAAGTGAAGAAAAAGACCTATCACTGTTTGTTATTATTTCTACTTTTTTTATAAAAGTATGAATAAGTAATTAATTTTGTTGATCGAATAGAATGATTTTTTGCTGTCAAATAATGTTGTTGTTTGCTGGTCTGATGCATAGCCAAGAAGGCTGGAGATTGGAGCACGAAATACCAAATGATAAAAAGTCATCGATTATTTTCAAAGGCATTGTTTACAATGAAATGAAGGGAGCATTTGTAAGTGTTACCTTGTTTTACAAATTAGTCAAACCATTCATTATTGTGATGCGTACTCATATATCTGATGTACAGATCAAACAGATCTGTCAGAATATCATGGTCAAAGAACACAGATATTGCCTAACTCAAAATAATGTTTGCCACATTATTTACCGTCAGCTGAAGTTGTTTGTCTGTTTTACACATGATCTGTTCATTCAAAACTGAGGTGCACTACAGTAAGTATGTAAACATCTGCCATTATTTATGTGATCTGTGCTGCTCAGCATGTACTATGCTACCATTACTTATATTCTTTAACTGTCCAATTTACTGTTCAGTGATAAGTAGCAGATTTCAACATGATCGTGTTTTTACTTTGTTCGGTAGTTTTGTTATTACATATTCTGGTCAGTTATAGAACTGCTGATGATGATGATTGCAATCTTGAATTTTGGGATCTCGGCCATTTTAATCAATTTTTGGATTGGCAGCACCCCAATCCCGGGATGTTGAGATTACAAAAAATTTGCCAAAATATTATTTCTCGAGTGTTAGATGATGATAATAACAATTTTGGCCATTTTATGACAATTATTTATGCACCTTAATGTTTTATCTATACTGTAAGCTGCATTTTATCAGTCACATTTGCTTCCTATGCCTACCGGTAGGGATCTACTGCATGAATCTGTGCATGAAGTATATTTATTAAGTCTGCTATAGGGTTATTTAATAATGGCAATCTGTAATTTTAACCCCCAAAACAGGATCCTGGGATTACAAACTTTTTAATCCTGGATTCTGGTAGTGATTTCTTAATGTTGAGATTATAATCACTGGTTTGTGAATTCTGTAGAATAACTCGCAGCAGCTGTTTGCTGAACGATGTCAGAACTATCTGCTACCGAGTCATACATATGGGGTCGTGTCGGGTGGTGACCCGGCTTATATACCCGACTTGTCTTGGGATAAGTTGAAAGAATTTCATGCTTACTACTACCATCCTTCAAATGCACGGTATGTTGTATCCAGTCGAAACGGTGTTGTATGGTTGACAGAATAACTGAGTTGTGGTATTAAGTTTGTCCGTATTATCAAGTTGTTGTGTATCTAAATGTTCTACAATATTAATGTTGTCAGACCATTAGATAGATGTTTTTACACTTCATGTAATGCTTTTTTTGTATTCAAAACGGCTTTTGATTTAACAGTGGGGGCTCCAAGTAATCTGCGAGCGAAGCAAGGCAGAAAAAAGTTGGAGCTGTTGTATGCAGAATTGTTGGATTCTGTGCCATGCGTATTCTAGGCAATTTGCCACCACAAAAATTTTTTTTCTCTAGTTTTCTATTTTTTACCTTCTCTTCAACTTTTTCCAGTTAAGCAATTTGCCTCCACCTGTCAATGGAGTGGATATTTCTACTTTCAGCTCACTTTTTAGCTACGCAACCATTTATCAAAAAAGGAAACTGTTGAATATGGGAAGCAGTGTAAAAATCACAATGATATCGAGTAAGTAAATAAATAAGCAGTGAGCCACAGCATGTAGTAAGCCTATACGCGGCTAAAGGACAGTGTTGTCGCTGATTGTTTCACTGTCTAGGTTCGGTCGGCTAGAAATGGTAATCTATCTGAGATGTGGTAACAGTTTAATTTTCTGTACATGGTATTACCGAGGCAGGGCGGGAGCCAAGAGTGGTGGAGCTTCCAGCCAGGTCATTTAACCTGGCTTGCCCTGGTGTAGCGCCACCACTCCTTTGGCGTGAAATAACGAGATTAGAAGATGCACATCACCACCATTTTGATGAGGATGATCACGTCACCTTTCGGTTCAATGAACCCGCAGTAGCACTCAGCTACCTGAGGGATGCCGGCCTTTTCGAGACTGGTTGCGTATGATCTCTGATCGAGCACCAGAAGAAAACAACAAAAGATAACGTGTACATATTTGCAGTTGGTGAAGACTTTGCAGAGCCCAGGCAGAAAATTTCTGTAGCATGGAGCAAACCGTTTGTGTGTGAGTTTAGGTTTTACACTTACGGCAGTTTTCCACTGGAGCGTCATCTACAACAGATTAATGAGCAGGTGTTGACTCAGTTTCAGCCTGTGACTGCAAACACTTCAGTTCCTAGTGAACAGCGCTGGCAGAAACCGGTAATTGCTCATGATAGTAAATGCATCTTCAACCGAACTTTGTAAGAATTAATTATGCAGGGTCTTGAGAAATGATTTGGTTGTGGAATGGGAAGGCATCTGGCCTGTAACATTATGAATAATATTCAGTATTATATTAGTGTTTTCCAGTTAAGTGTTTCCGACTGCTTAAACTTGGCAGCTGTTGAAAATGTACTGATTGCTAACTCCAGAAGAGTCAAGTTGACCAACAAAAGAGTATTGTTGAAAGCAAAACAAAGCATGCATTCGGACAATCTTTCGTTTTAAATATGTTTGCTTTTATGATGATTGGTGTAATAGAAGCATTGTCATTGGCAATTATTTCTTGAGATCCATATGCCTGAAAAATCAGCATTATTAAGTATGATGTTGTTTTGTGGCTGTTTGCAGAGGGAGGCTGCTATTGAGTGTGCACATGATCCCATGTCACCCAACTCAAATAAACAGACCACAGTTGCAGTGAACTACCTGCTTACTGAGTATGTGATCAGCTGATTATGTGTTACATAAATTGTGGCATTTCTGTTAGTACTTCTGGATCAGTATTGACACTAACACATTTTGACTTTGATTGTATGATTTATGCTTCTTTCTTGTTGTTATGTTTTCCGTCACATCGGGCTTGAGCATTTTGGTTACTTCTGAAGATCCAAGGATAGTAGATATTCCAAAAAGTTTATCCCTGGAGTGATTTCGGAAAAAAATTGGCCAGCAAAACAGACACTGAAAATAGTAGGATGAGACATATTGCTGTAGTTATTTTCCTTTTTTGTTTTCTTGCATATATCTGTCTGAATGCTGAATAATTTTCATGTTGTTTGTTGCTGACAGCATCACGGACGTCAATGAATCGTGTGCTCTGAGTATTTTGAGCAGTTTGCTGGTTGATGGTGAAAAGTCTCCGTTTTATCAGTCTTTGCTAGAGAGTGGCATTGGATCAGACTATGCTCCTACAACTGGGTTGGTTTGGTTTTCTAATTGTATACTCAGCATTCAGCAAATAACACATACATGCAATTATTATGAAATTATAATGGCCAGTTTTCCAGGCTAATCTGAGTTAACTATTTGTGATTTTCCTTTTCCATCACTTCTGATTATTTGTCTGGATGTGAGTCTTGTGGTTGCAGTTTAGACTTACCGGTACTGTGTTTCATTTTCTTAGCACAGATTGGTAACATAGTTTTGCTATCACCTTTACACATGATAGATATTTTGGTTTTGGTTTGAATGTATGCACTGTTGCATTCTGTTCCATGATTGTTGTTTTCGCAGTTTGTTTTGCTTCAGTTCATTTTATTCTGTGGTAGTTTTTTTAGAACCGGTACTGTTCATTTGTTGGGTGGCATGGAGGCATTCGGGCTGTGAAAAACTTGCTGCGGCAATTTTAAGAGACCTTTGCCAACCTGGTTAAAGCTAGATAGGTGGATCCTTACCTCACCTTACATTTGGCTGGGCAGGCTGTTACACCTGCCCAGCACTGAGGCCATATCAGTTTGGCCGAAGGCGCATACCTGATGTAATCGAAGGTTGCTGCAAATAGCTGTGAAGCCGTTAAAGCTGAAGATTGATCAGTACATTAGCAGTATCCACTCCAACAGCGCTGGTCTGCACTTGGTTGGCTTCTCTGCTCAAGAGTTTAGAAATCTTTCAGGTCTTCGGAGCACTAAGCCTCACCAAAGTGAAAGTGGCAGACCATGGTGGCAGATAGGTGGATAGTCTTAAGCAACAATCAAGTCTGGTGAGTAATGCTGTGTTTGCTGTGTAGGTACAATGGCTACATGCGTGAGTCCATGTTTTCCGTCGGCCTGCAGCGTATAGCTGCTGCCGATGTAGAGAGAGTGAACAAGATTATTGACGAAACGTTCGACAGAGTCATTGAGTAAGCTGCTTACATATTATGTTATTTACAGAATGACCATTTGTCTGGAAAACCTGGAAATGTCAGGGAATATTACAGATGCCAGGGAAATGTCAGGGATTTCAGTAAAATTCAGGGAATCGTCATGAAAAAACATCTCATCGGGATAAATTGCCCCAAAACATTGTTAAAAATTGCATCAACAGGCTTTTTAGTATTACTCACTTAGTACTATGTGCCAACTTTTTATGAGATTTATACTTCTCTGATCCTTAGCAGTTTGTTAACCTAGCTCTACATGATCGCCATTGTCCAGTATGCAATGAATAAATGAGATACTTTCCTTTAACCCACATCATTGATAACAGTTATAAGCACTGTCAGTGAGTTAATTGTTCTACTGTCCCATCCTGCTGATTGTGTGTTTTATCATATATTGTTGACCATATTTCATGTTATTTTCATAGTCTATAGTTTGGGCAAATAGCGATGATGATTAAATGCAGTGAATGAATAAATGAATGAATCTCCGTTTTATGCTACAGCCAGTGGCTGAGTAGCTGGACTAAGAATACAACAAATAAATATGGAGGCAAAAGATATAAAAATATACACAAAAATTATGTAAAATTCATTAGTCAATATTGTAAGAAGGATGTCACATAACAAGCTGTTAGCATTTAAATTTTATAGTGCCGTCATTGCTAGTTACCTTCATCATATATTCAGTTGCTGTGCAGAAATGGCTTTGAACCGGAAAGAATCGAGGCAATTTTGCACAAGATTGAGCTGAAACTGAAGCATCAGTCGGAAAAGTTTGGGCTAAATTTGGGCATCGTAAGTATAGCATTAAATTTGATTGGCATCAATGTCTGTCACTTTTTTGGACAAATAGTTAACCAAATAATTGATTTATAACAGTACATGGTTTATTGTCTTGATTATGCAGTTACATAAATGCATATGTTATACGTATGAATTCACAAACTGAATGTATATAAGTAGGGCTTACATTTTTTTTTCGCAGAAAATTTTGCTAAATTCCACAGGCCAGTTTGCTAAATTGCGCAGCTTATTGTGGCCTTGTTTTTTGAGTAAACTGAGCTTGATCCTGTTAAAAAACTTTAGTTACTGAAGGCTGGCATTGTGCTCATTTATGCCAGACTGCAAGTCGAAGAAAATTATAATTCTTTTTTCTAAAGTGCAGTCTGTCATGTCACATTGTGTTTATTTACGATTGTGCCGTATTGCAATAGATATTACTTATTTGTAGTGCCCACAGATTTAAACAGCTTAGTTTGATTTTTTCCGTGATACATCTAGTCTATTTAATTACATTATCAATCTGATGATTGTACTAATCATCAGTTCAGTTCTCAACTTTTGCAAAATTCCGCAGGAATGTCAAAATTTCGTGGAAAAGGGCAAATTCCGCAGCTCGGCTCGAAATTCCATGGCCCACATTAAACTGTGGGTCCTATTTATAAGAGTATGTTTGTTGCTTAGTCGCTGCTTCCAAGCTGGACACACGATGGTGATCCAACTGAAGCATTGCAGATTAACAAGCAAGTGAACTGGTTCAAGTCCCAGCTGCAGTCAAATCCATGCTTCCTTCAAGACCTCGTTGTCAAATATTTCAAGGTGAAGACCGATGGAATTTTAATGTGTACCACGTTGTTAGCTGCAGCATGTGTGGCTAATATTACAATAATGTGTATTTGATTAATGCAGCCTTTAATGCTGTGATGGCACTGATGTTTAGGTGACAATAAGGGTATTCTGCCATATCAACAATAATTCCAAAGAGTGGAATTCTGAGTGATTCTGACAAATTTTGAAACTGATAGCTGTATTTTGTAAGCTTATTTTGTATGTTAATTTTTTTCTGGTCAGAACACGATCATCAAGAGGTTAAAACTTGTTGACCTTATTCTTATTTTGTCCAAATTCTCAGCTGCATGTTGCATTATCAGTGGGATAGCAATTCTTTGGTATTATTTGCTAAATGACAGCACTGCAATGATGAAAGTTTGGGTTTGTATTTTTTAGTCATTAATTAATTTCATATTATTATATTCATCTTTTTCATTCGTGGTGATGCTGTGATACATATTCCAAGTTGATTTGTCACATTCTATTATTCTGTTGGACAACAACAAGAACCCAGCTGTCGCTAGGGAATGTCAACCGTACACTGTTTGTTGCCATGTGCCCCTGTCACTACATTTAATCTTTAGTTATTACTCCTCGCGCGCTACGTTCCTAACGTAGTGAAGAGGAGTATATAGGATCAGTGTAATATTGAGGACCGACCAACAACCGACCTCTGTTCCTGGAAGAGCCTTCCTGGAAGAACTTCAAATGGCCATATCTCCTTCCTGATTAACTGTTGCGTGATTTAATGTCTACGTGTTTAACTGTCGGGTGATTATATGTCGCGTGATTAACGGTCCAAGTGATTATGTGTCGGTGATTAACTATCGCATGATTAAATGTCGGGTGATTGTCACCAAACCGAATGGATGTTTGGTGATGCTGATATTTCAGAACAATCAACACAAGTTGACACTGATCATGACTGCAGAGGCAGATTATGATGAGAAACGTGCGGCTGCAGAAATGAAAAAACTGATGGAGAAATTGTCGGTTTTGTCTCCTGATGAAAGGGAAAATGTTTTCAAGACTGGTAACATATTGCTGCTATCACCTTTCCATGTGGAAATATTTGATTTTAGTCTGAATTTGTGCTTACTTGTTCAAAGATAATGGAACAGTGAAGCTTTGTTCAAAGACAGTAAGAATATAAGACTTATCGTTGTTAGTATTTTAATGTAATTCTTTGTGCAGTGAATTTTAATATAGTTCTTTGCTGTGGCTGTTTTATGAATGTGATAGTCTGACCCACAGAAAATCTTGCTGCGTGACTGATGGACCCAGCTTAGAGAGTGTAACAACGAACAGTTTGTAGAAGTCAAATTTGGTGTTAGTAATAGCAGGAGCAGCAGCAGTATTAGTAGGATCATTCTTTGGTTAACAAGAAACCAAATATAGCAGTTGATATCGGCAATGTTTTCTACGAAGAGTGTAAACCCCCTGCCTCTCTGCAGCGGACATCCCATGCTTGAACTGGTAGTAACAGGCTATGGCTAGGCATGATGCAGTATATAATCAAAATGTAGACAGGTAGTTCAGTTTTCACCTACCCCTGTCCTCCAATAGACTGCATTATGAGATTGAAGACTGTCTGGAGGATAACAGGGAAGATTATTAGAACTACCATTATGTTAATTACATATGCGTGTGTATAATGGAGTTCTTACAATTTTAGATTTAGCTTGATTTTTTGTGTTTTGTGTTTCTCTAAAAGTTTAACTTTCTGTTTTTTATTGTAAAGGTTAAACTTACCATTCAATTACTGTGTGTTTGTGTGCATTCTACCTGAAAAGGCCGTCCCCGAAATGACCTATATTGTGTCAGGTGGGACGTTAAACCCTACTCGCTCGCTCACTCATTTTTCACATGTTCTTTTGTCGATAGTGAATGCTGTTCATAGCCACTAGACGCATTTTTTGGGCTTTTTGCATATGCCGTAAATGTGTTACCTTGAGGAGTATTTTTGTCAGGGAATGGGTATGAGAAGAGAGGGTGAGAAGGGTAGGCAAGGGAAGGGAAGAAACACTCATTTGTTGCTAGCTCGCAACCACAGAAACTCATGTAAGTAAGTAAGTAAGTAAGTAGAATTATTTAGAAGGCGCAATTCAACAATGGCCACAATGCGCCGCGCTCTCAACGCTCGAACAAAAATGTTTTTTCATGTATAAAATAACTATAAATAATCTAATATCCAATGGTTACAGTGGCAGCATCAGCAGTAAGTTTTCTGCTGTAGCAGAGCTAATAGAGATTGTTTTTATTATTTTTCATTAAACAGAGTTGCCATGATTATTATTTGTGTGTCCATGTGTTTTGGCTGTCAGGTTGTCAGCTCGTGGAACAGCAGTCCAAAGTTGAAGACGTTGAGTGTCTGCCGACGTTATCAGTCAACGACATTGAACGTCAGACTGAACCCGAACTGTTCACTGTACAGCACAAAGGTTACATAGTGGACTGTTAACACAGTATAGTCTTCAATATTTGAGCTATGGGAATATACTTGATACTTAAGTTCAGTTGCAGGCATGCTAGCGTAGTCTTATTTTTAGACAGCAGTACAAGATTTTTGCAGTTTATGCATTACTTACTTAGGAATTTGAATGGTGTGTATGTTTTTCTTTATTATAATCATTGCCATATTAAACTGGTAAACAATAGCCATTGTCAGAATTTGTGGACTTAGCTATGTTTCACAGATATCTGTAATAGCACTAGCAGTTAATGCTGGCATGTTTAATGCTGTGTAAAATGTATGTTTACTAAACTGAATCATTCATTGGTGCTTTTACACTACTGGTTGGATATCAGGAAAGAAATCCGACTTTTAAAAGTTGTACCATAACATCTCCTAAGTTTTTTTACGCGCGAAAGCAGCTATGCTTTCAGCGCGTCTTAGCTATCGCAATTCTGTCCGTCCGTCTGTCTGTCACACGGGTGGATCAGGCAAAAATGGTCCAAGCTAGAATCTCCAAATCTTCACCATCGGCTGCCTGGAAGACTCTAGTTTCAGGAACCGTAAAGCTTTTTCGTAAACTCGAAGGGGGTCAACCCGAACGAGGTCGCTAAATGAGAGGGGGGTGGTCAAAATTTGCGATTTTTGGCCAATAACTCGCTGTATCTCAGTAACGGTGCGAGATAAGGCTTAGGTTACTATTAATCACTAATATGAAGTCATACACTGGCTTTCGATTGCCGCCGAATTCAATGACCTTGGATGACCCTGAACGCCAAAATAGGGGGTTTTACGGATTTTTTTCGCGATATCGGGCTGCGCAAGTCTATATCATTCACAAAGAGGTGCCACCGTCGCCAACGCCACACGCGCCTATGGCCGAAATGTACTATGGTCCCGATGGGCCGAGTCCAAATGATATGCGATTTTCAAAACTATAACTACTGAACTGGAAATGCTATAGGCTTTTGCGCATCTAGTGAGCTTTGCTTAAATTTCTTGTTGTAACTGGCCAAACCTAGAGTAACCTAAGTTTGGAAAATATAATACAGAAAAATGAGTGTGATAAATCAAATGTGTATGTGTGCACAAACAGCCATAATTACAATATGGATGAGCACCAGTTGGTCTGAGAGCATACAGAACTGCTGGACACGAGTCTGACTTACTTTTATAAGCAGTATGATAGCAAGAGCCTGCATCTTTATCTTTACATATTTTACGGTCATCGGTCACACTTGTACTGCCTATCTCTACCATTCTGTCTGCAGTGGTATAACTGGTTATTAGTTCCACCAATACACTCAGGCTCGACCAAACGAATGATACAGTAATATAGGCTCACACTACTGACCATCGGCAACTGTGGGATAAGTGTCGGACCAGTAAGTAAGTAAGTGTAAGTAAGTAAGTAAGTAAAGTGTAAATGTATGTAGTGCATACTCAAAAAGATCTCTCTGTCTGGAGTGTGTGTATGTTTGCTTAGCACTCTCGTTTTCCACTTACACATAGCAATCAGGATATGATGTTATTGTTGTTGACAGGTCAAGTTTCATTGCAACTCTGCGCTCAGCCGACAAATGAAGTCACATACTTTAGAGCCATATCAAGCATCGTTGATTTGCCGACTCATCTGCAACCCTATGTGCCACTCTTCTGCAACATTGTCACCAAGTACTGTCTATCTCGTACAGTTGGCACACTATAAAGTTATTAATCTCGATTTTTTTTTACTTTGGATGTTTGTTGAAATATTTCATTTCTTGGGGTTTTTACATTGGGTTGCCTGATGGTAAATTTTTCGGAATTGTGGGAATGGGACAGAGCACAGGCTTTATGCTTTATCTGCTTCTTACCGTTAGCATTAGAACGCTTTTTAACCAGTTTTCTGAGAAATTTTTATGTGGCGGGCACTTTGAAATGATGGCGTTGATGCATGTCTTGTGAATGATGGACTAGTGACAGTACGTAAGAGTGACCGAAGATGGTAAGTAAGTTGTATAGCACACAATGTCAGCAGGAAACCCCACTGAATTTGAGACATAAGAGCTGGAGTGGCCTAAAAGCTAGGTTGTAGAAAAATGCTTCGAGGTGGCAACAAAAACAACATGTGGAAGAGGAATTGTGGATATCTAAAAAGAGCCAGATGGAGGGAGCGACTACAGCAAAGCTGCAGAAACAGAAATGTGTTCAAATACAAAAGACAGCGAGCAACTTGGAGTAAGACTAATGCAAGTTATGATAAGGGACATAACGTTTAAAACGGAATGTAATTAAGCAGGTTGATTAGTACAGATAGTCTTATAAGTGATGCAGACGATCTTAAACATGATGCACCACCCAGTCCATTGTGACATGAATCCAAGGAGTAAGCTTGCTTTATGTGCTGCTGTGCAGGATGGGTGCTGGCCGCATGGACTACAAGCAGTTGTCGCAGCAGATTGAACTGAAGACTGGAGCCATGGAGGCCGGACCTCATTTAGCCGAACATCATATGACCAGTGGCCGGTTTGAACAAGTGCGTCAATATTTCAGCTGCAGAAATTATCAAATAGTCACGTGATTAATTGTCAAAAATTTAGTGATTAAAAAATTTTAATTGTTAAATTTTTGATGTTGTCACATTATTAAGAAAACGGGTGGGATGCATATTGTGTTTTGTTTTGTGTGAACAATTTTTCATCCGAGCTGGATACATTGTCAACAATTTCTTGGAAAATGTGAAGATTCTAGTTTGCCTCATTATCTGGATGAAATCTGCTTTTCATTTATGCCATTATAATTGCATTTTGTGATAGCTGTTAGCTGAGTAAGTGGTGAAGATTTCCAGCATTTTTGGAGAGTTGTCTGTTAAGATTTTTTAAAATCACTACCAGCTTTGGTCAACATACAGTTTGTTTGTCAGCAAAACCCGGCAGTGTGTACTGTGTTTTCATCAGTAACATTGCTGAGCCAAGCTGAGTAACGTTTGCAGTGTTTATCTGTGTTAAATATGCTAAGGTACTTTACCTTCTGCTTTTATGCATCCACATTTCAGAAAGATGTTTGTTGTAAGTTGATTCGAATTTACTGTTTGCTCCTTAGCATATTTTTTGGCACAAATAATTAATCCTGCACTGGTAAAAAATGAATGGTGGATTACACTTTCAAGTAATTTTTTTTATCTGTTTGTGTTCAACTAGAGTGTGCTGTTTGCGTCATATTGCTTGAATCGGAACGTAGAAGATATGCTACACCTCTGGACTGAAATATTTAACAGGTTGGCTCAGTTTTGCAACATGTTGTTCAGCTATGCTTTTGCTTGCTACTGTGAGTTTGGATTCTCACAAAATTTTTGCCACTAATGTTTTTTTGGTGATTGAGTTTTTTGGGTCACTGCATGTCGAGTTTTAAACATCTAGTTGCTTGCAAGGTTGCTACACCCTAAATAGGTAATGTAATATATCTTTTTTATTACACGCGCGAAAGCAGCTACTGCTTTCAGCGCGTCTTAGCTATTGCAATTCTGTCTGTCCATCTGTCCGTCACACGGGTGGATCACTGGATCAGTCAAAAACGGTGCAAGCTAGGATCATCAAATCTTCACCATCTGCTGCCTGGAAGACTCTAGTTTCAGGAACTGTAAAGCTTTTCCATAAATTCAAAGGAGGTCTCCCCGAACGAAGGCACTAAATGAGAGGGGGTGGGCAAAATTTGAGATTTTTTAGCCAATAAGTCGCTGTATCTCAGTAACGGTGTGAGTTAGGGCCTAGGTTACTATTAGTCACTAATAAGAAGTCGTACACTAGCTCTCGATTGGCACCAAATTCAATGACCTTGAACGCCAAAATAGGGGGTTTTATGGATTTTTTTTGGCAATTTCGGGCTGCGACACAAGTCTATATCATTCACATGGTGGCACCACTGAACTATCGTTGTGCGATCCAGATTGAGAATTTGGTATTTATATATTAGCTTAGCGTGAACACCCCAGTTTTCAGCTAAACTACAGAACCGGAACTGCTATAGGCTTTCGCGCATCTCGTGAGCATTAGCTCTAATTTCTTGTTTCCACAGTCATGGTATTAATTATATGCTTGGCTAATATGTGACAAGTTGTAGATCGTAGTTTGTCGATCAAATACTGCCCTCTGGTGACTGACTTAGACTTTGTTTCATTGGTCCTTCAAACATGCAGTGCTGCTGTGCGTTCCTGTTTGCATTAGCATGGCTTTTCTTGTTTGGTTTTATTATAGACTCTTCTTGATGTCATTTAGGTCTTATTTACAGTCGAGTACTGTTGTGCACTATTTTATTGTAATTGACTAAGAAAGCTGTGTGGTGTATTTTTTGGCAACATGCTATAAGCTGAGCTGATGTGTGCAGTCTATCGCTGGCTGACACAACACGACTGCAGACACTGGTGCAGATCTTAGCATCGGAAGTGTCAAGTGACCTCTCTGACTCGGGTCATCAGTACGCTATGACCCATGCTGCCAGCACACTGCAGCCTTGCTCCGCATCACGTGAACTTATGTCCGGTATAACACAGGTCAGCAATGTCGTACCCTGCGGTAAGGTTATTTGGCAGAATTGCTCTTGAAGCAACATATTTCTTCATAGCGTGGTTTCTCTCTCAGTCGTATGTCACATTCGTGTTCCCTGCTTAAACTGTGTGACAAATTTACATACCATTTGTCAGTTATACTTCAGAGACACATTGTCCGATAGGCTTCCGAAGCCAAAACATGCAGTTGCACATTGCAGCAAAATCATCAGTCCTATGCTGCCACCTGGCATATACTGAAAACGATAATGATTCTACCTTTTCGCAAATTATTTTGGTCCTTGCTATAAAGTGGCATTTATTTATGAGAAACGTCACAGAGTCTTAAGTTCCTAACAGAGTTGATTAATGCTAATGTTAACGTTCTGTGAAATGGTTTATATGGAGGTGTTCGTGTTTGAAAAAATCGTGTTATTTAAATCATGTGGATTAACTAGAAAACTGCTGCAGGTGGCAAGACTTGATTTTTTACGTTACAGCTTTTATTTCAGCTTGTGCTATGTATCTTTTAGTGGTCTATGCTGATGATTTGCACAGGAATGGAATCTCGCCTAAAAAACTTATTACGATTTAGCAGTTCTTACACTTTCACTAGCTTAACCTGGAATAATGTTTGCACAGTTGACTGGTTAAACGAAGAACGAGAGTAATATATGTAAAAAAATATTTGTTTGTGACAAAGTGTTTTTAATGTAAGTATGCAGATCAAGTGCATTATGGTGATGATGTTGAAGACATTTGAAAGTGTTTTCCTATGTATTTTGAAGCCAGCATTTATGTATTTGTGATATTTAGGTTGTTTTGATGCGTTAAGGTTGATCTGATGAAGAATCTCGCTGAATTATCTCAGTGCGATGAATTGATTTCACATCTGAAAGAAATTGCTGCACATGTCCTGTCCACGAATAACATGAGGTTAGTAAGTTGACTGTGTTGCTAAATATAATTATTTACAACTTTGGTACAGTATTCACTTACTGTGTTGCATTTACAAAATAATTCATCTATTTGTTATTTCAAAATACTTTGAGAATTAGACTACAGTAGTCCATAAGTTGGGATGCTCATGTTGACTTTTTGGTGGACATAGCAACTATGTTGGCTAATTGTTTTTTTACTCAGCAGTTTTTCAGAATATATAGGATGGATGAGTTGAAACCTTATTTTTTTGCATGGTGCTAGACATCATTTAGCTCGTGCTGTTGTGGTTTTGAATTATCAGTAGCAAAGTTTGGGATATTTTTGAAATCTGTTCAGTATAGCCCAAATTCCATTATGCCGACTTTGCGACAAAGTCAGCGACTTGCGACAAAGTCAGCGACTTGCGACACAAATCATGAAAGTCCACGACACAAATCACGTTGCCGACTTTCATGATTTGTGTCCGCGACACAGTCCACGGACTTTGTCGTGGATTTTGTTGCCGACTTTCCCGTGCATTGTAACGGACCAAATTCCATTAGAATTTTGCATTTTGCATTTGCTGGGAAGTTTCGGTGAAAGTCGACATAATGGATTTTGGGCTTATACAAAGAAAGTCATCAGAATTTGCACTGCCGTCCACATTCACATAGATACACTGACCTTGTTGCTAGCTATTATATTCAGTTATTTATTTTGCTCAGTGTAAGTGTATTTTGGACTAAAGTGGTAAGGTATAATTATTATTAAGTTTTATCTGAAGTTGAATAGTGTGTGACAGCATAATAGTTCTTGTTCATTCACTGCAGGTGCTGTGTGACTTCAATGCCGGAGAGTATGGACAGTGTTCAGAAATTGACGGAGAAATTCATCGACGCGCTTCCAACGGGTTCACGGCAAATGAACACAGATCCAGAATTCTTTTCTGAGGTATGATTTAGCAAAAGCATTACTGTTTTATTTTGTTTGTTTTGTACATTTATGTACAGTGATATTGATATTTAATAAAATGTGTTAAAATTGAATGTAATCTACTCTTTTGTTTTTCATATATGACTCATCCAGTTTGAAATGGTTAGTTCAGATTAGGCCAGATCTCCCAGAGAGAAAAGGTAAAGGTCGTCAATTTGTATAGCGAGTCTCGCGTACTCGGCTCTAACGCGCTTGGTCTTGTCACTAATTAGAGCCGCCTGCCGCACGACCATCGTGCACAGCCTGCAAACACAGGCTGGCGCAGTGGCCGGCTAGGCAACCCCAGTCAGCTGTACAAAGGTCCCCACCTCCGTAACCCATATGAATGAGTTACTACTCATTTTACCGTCCCGCGGAGGGTAGGAAGGCTGAGTCGACCTAGCTGGCAGGCTTCGCACCGAGATGGTTTACCTGCCCGCAGGCAGTCACCCATCGCAGTACTAACCAGGCCCGGCGTAGAGTAACTTCGTTTCAACCGAAACGTGCTACCAACTACGCCACGCCACCAACCTTTGAGTATTGCTGCCAAAGATTTTCTTAGCATGCTGACGCTGTTTCATTACCCTCAATAAATGTGTTTATGTAAATTTTGGTAAACGAAAGGGGTTAACATGTGATAGATATAATGAGTGATTTTGTCAGCCAGTGAAGTAGGCCAACAAAAATCTGTCATGTGTCATGCAATTTGGAGCCAGTTTCATTAGCAGATAACATCAGCTGATTTTTATCAGTATTTACTCATTCAACATAGAAAAGTTCTATTGTTGCCGATAATATTGGCCAACATTTTACGACGTATAAATATGTTTATTTACAAATGGAAGATAAAATATACATTTCAGTTATTTATTTGGTCATATGTCATGGTTTACTGTGCCCACAAGTTTCCCGACTTTATCAGTTTATGTGTTATCCGCCTGATACAGACCTGACATTGATAGCATTATTTTGTTTATTGATGATTGGCAGGATGAGTCGTTTATACCGAGTCCATTATACACTCATTACGAATTTCCTTTCCAAGTGAACTACGTTGCATGCAGCCTGCCCACAGTGCCTTATTGTCATCCGCAGTTTGCCAGGTGATGTGATCTGTGATTGCGGGTTTACAGAACTAGCTTGTTCATGATATAGCTCGATTTGCACCATCTATTGTTGATGCAGTGTTTTTTCGTATGTATTCATTTATTTACCATTGGCCAGAAGCATGTCCTGTTTTTGTCAATGCAAAATTACTCTCCGTAACTGAATCTACTCATCATTACAAAACCAGCCACAATGAGAGAACAGAATTCTCCAGTTGTCAACTGTAGCTGTTCATTCTTGCTGTGGTGTTATTTTTTTCTGTGATAATTGGTTTTCAAGTTACAGTCAAATGTGTCGGGGATGCTTGTTTTGGGACACAGTGTAGTACGAGATGTTGGTTAATCTGCATCAGTTGAATTTTACTTTGTGCACATTATTGTAGTGAATAGATATTGAACAACAATTTTTTCACTGTTAACTTATTTATGTAGGCTGATTTGTAAGATGTGAATTTATCGCAATATTTTACATATGGCATGTCCGATAAAAAACTTGTGTTTTTATGATAACTTTGGCAAAGTGGTCCGATTTCAATAATTTTTCAGTTTTGCATTTAGCGATAGACTGTGGAAAGGGCAGTAGCAAACGCGGCCAGTTTACCCTAGATCTGTTTATATGGGATCTGTATAGTGTATATACTTGTTTCTTGTGTCTTTTGGCTGCATCGTGTATATTTTCTCCAGATGATGGACTGTTGTTTGCAGCCTTCGTGTTCTTGCAAAGCTGCTTACGATGAAATATCTGCACCGAGAGATTAGGTAATAAATGATGTGCCACTGATTCTTGCCGCTGTGCAGTTTTCAAAATATACATGTTTAAGTTACTAAAAATAATCTTTTACAAAATAACGTGTGTAAAATTCTTTTTGTCACCAATGTAATTTGATTTATTCGTAAGGCTGGTTAGCTGTGTAGCATGTTGCAGGTTTTTTGTTATTTTTGTCTGGCTGCAGTAATTTATTGACCCATGTCTGTAATCTTTATCAGGCTGGGGAACTACATAGATTGAAGGATTTTTTACAGACTGAGTGCTTTTTGTTGCCATACCACTGATGTCAAAGTGCTGACTAGTTATTTCACTGTGTGATGAATAGTATGTTAATGTCATAATCATATGCTGTTAGATGTGATAGTTATCATATGGCAGGTTTAAGGACAGCATTTTTAGTGCAGTTAATGGAATCGTAATAGGAGAACTATCGGTACTTTTACGGTGCATTTTATAAATGTTGCTGCAAATCTTTTGTTCTATAATACTATGTGGTGTTTTTTTTTCCAGAGAAAAAGGTGGGGCTTACGGAGGTGGTGCCAGCAGCCAGAATCATGGACTGTTTCATTTTTATTCATACAGGTTAATTTTCTGTAGCATTGTAATTATTTCATCTGTCATTTTCTCAGTTTACAATAATTTTGATTCGTCGATCATCTGAATGAGTGATGTGTAACTGGAGATCTGTACTGTCAATTTTTTGTAGTTCTAGAGACGTCAGTAAATTACCACTTGTGACAAACTGGTACATCAGGCTTTTCTACACAGCTGATATTTTCACTTTGTACTCTCTCTGTTGAAGGTAGACGGTTATGGTTTTTCCTGTGTCTGTCTGGATTGCTGTTTACTTTAGTAGATAATATATGTGCTAGATCTGTCCGAATGCAGCTTATTTCTCTCCATTTTGTCTCATTAATTTCAACACTATCATTATGGTATTATTGTTCACATTGCACTGAGTTCTCAGGTGTTTAATTCTGTCAGCAGGTTTACTGAGAGTTAGTTTCTTGTTCTTTTTGCTAACTAACTGCCAGTTTACATTCATGCAGCATTGTCCATTAACAGCCGACATTACAAACTAATAACAACCACCGTCATTGGATAATGCCGGTCATGTGGTTATGTAAACAGACAAATCACACGATGCGAGTGCAGACATCATGAATATTAATGAGGTAGGTTAATCAGCTGGTTAAGAGTTGGAAAATGGCCCTGAATGCAGTGTATCTGTGTTGACTGTGCAGAGATCCGAACGTGCAGCAAACATTGGACAGGTTTGGTGCTGGTGCTGTGTGGGCGGCCGATGGGGAGTTCACTGACCGTGACGTCGATGAGGCTAAACTCTCCGTCTTCCAACAGGTGACAACAATATCAGCCCCACAGATTGTCAGATTGCCAGGAAATTGAACAGATGTCAGGGAAATGTCAGGGATTTCAGTGAAAGTCAGTGAAGTATCAGGGAATTGTCAGAGAAAAAATTTTGTCGTTGGTGATAAATCCTGAAAGCAGAGGAGCTACCTGGACTTTTTTAATTAACATGAAGCAGCAGCTGTTGACCATTGCGTTAAACAGTATATTGATGAATCTTTGCCTGCCCTATTGCAAAAGTCTGGGAAAAGTTAGGGAATTTCATGTGGTCTGGAAAGTGGTCACTGTGGACTGACTGATATTCTGTGTGCAAAATTAACAGACAAGATATAACAAAATGGACGTCCGTGACTTAGTTTTGTGGAACTGTCATAGGTGATATGATGGGAGCCTGTTGTTTGCCAGGTAATGTCCCAGGCTACCTGACTATGATGTGCCACACTGCATTAAATTTGAAGTGAAAATATGCCCACCACTTTAGTCAGGTTACAGTCAGCAGTGGCAGAAGGCAAAATAGCAGTATAATCATTTATAATAATAATCATAGTATAATGTAACTTAAGTCGTGGTCAGTATTAGGCATGGTTATTGTAGGTTCTATTTTGCTAATTTTTGTCCAAGTTGGTGGATTTTGCTAAGAAGAAGTTCTTTATGCGGGCACCTTTCTTTCATTGTTACCTCTGCGAAGGAGGTAATGTTTTGCCAGACTTTGTCAATCAATCAATCAATCAATCGTCTGTGTGTTAGCAAGATAACTCGAAAAGTTATGGACGGATCTTTCTGAAATTTTGAGGGTATGTCGGGAATGGCACAAACTACCAGTGATTCAATTTTGGGGGTGTCACTTTGAAATTTTCGTTACCATTGCTTTCAATGGGGCATAAGGGAAACCGCTGCAAAACCGAAAATGGTGCTGCCACCTAGCGAACAACATTGCCTTGGCGTAGGTGTGTGGGCTCTGACTGCTTTCTAGTTATGACTGTATTTGATATGGTTTTTAGGTTGACAGTCCGGTGTCGCCAGGCAGGAAGGGTATGAGATATTTTATTAATGGTATCGACGACCGCACATTCCAGACGCATCGTGAACAGCTGCTGCAAGTTGGACGAAATGACATTGTTGATGCAGCGCAGACGTATGCTTGAAATTAATTTTTGTCTTTTTTTCTATCAGTTTTTGTTCAATCCTTTCTGGGCTTCAGTAATGAGAAAATAATGACTAGCACTACTAGCTTTCTGCCTCAAACATACCTATTAAACTATACTAGTTGTTTTAACTGAATTTGCTGGATATGCCACCTGAATCTTTCGCTGCACATATTGTAAAATTTGGTGAAAAATCTGCTGTTTTTCCGGAGGTAAAAATTTTTTTATAGGGGATTGTTTTTCATTGGTGCACACTGCACCTTGCAGAAATTGATTTTAATATGCTTTCACTCATCTGTTGTTAATGTTCATATTGTGTCGTACTCATTAAAAGTTAGTGTCTTTGAGCATCTTTAAGTAGAGTTTCGCACAACAAACCTGCAGTTAGTGCACATCGGAATGAAACATGATGCAGTATCTTACTTGCGATTACTACCAGCTGACTACAGATGATGTCAATATTTGTGAGAGTTGTTTGATAGCAGTATTGAAATGCTCCGTCATGTGTGATGGTTTGCATCCAGGTACTTGATAGACAACCATGCCACGAGCTCAGTCACTGTTCTTGGTCCTGAAAATGCAATTACATCCGAGTCACCAGTCTGGACCGTGAAGAAACACACATGATCGTCTGCCATTACCAGCAAGACATTGGTTCAACCGACTGATTTGCATTGTAGAGTATTTCAATGCTGTGGATGGGAGAGCTGTGACTGATGTCATTGCATGTGTTGACTGTGTACTGTCCTGTGTGTTTATGTCACTTGGATCTCATAATGTTTGAGCACGGCAAACTTTTATTACAGGATAGTCGATAAAGACATTGGTTTTGTTAAAGCAGCTGCGATGTGGAACGGAAGTGTCTTTCTTGTTTACCAAAATGCTTGTTGCTTATTATTGTCAGTTTTCTTGCATCTGTGTTTCATAATGTAGTATGATGACACAGTTAATGTGTGGTGGAATATTTACTAAGGGGTCGTCCATAAATGACGTCACGTGCCTAGGTGATGGGGGTTCACGATATTGTGATGATGTGTGACGTAGCGGGGAAGGGGAGGGGAGTGAAAGGTTGCGTGATGTAACGCATGTCACATCTGCGGCAAGGCCTGGCCAGAGTCGTGGATGATAGCGCTAGTACACTATGCAGGACCCTATGGTACAGCACGCATGGCGCAATCGACAAAGAATGATCTAGGCCTATCGCAGCCGGCATCCCTACCTATGGCCCCAGCACAGATAGCCATGCCCCATCAAATGTTTCAGATCACACAAAAAATTGCATTGTGTTTGAAACTCATATATAGACCTGTAGGCTTCACTACAGATTGCAAGGGGAGGGGTAGAAGTTTGTGATGTCATATTTGCGGGAGTTCAAGAGCAGTGTGATGAAGGGGGAGGGGGCAATTTTTTCCCAAAAGTTGCGTGATGTCATTTACGGATGACCCCTAATCATGCAGAATTTCCACAGAGTACGCTAATAATAAGAATTTTCTAATGGGTCAATATTTGGCAAAGATATGGACACAAGTTAGTTGGCAAATGGCTAATTAGTAGTAGGAGTTTGGTGAAATAGCGTGCTACCAAGCAACTCTGTATGCCGAATTGTAGCAACAGACAAAAACGACAGATTTTGCATTTATAATAGTTTATTTTTTAAACTTTCCAACAAGCAACAAACTGAGTGGATGAACTACAAAAATTGAGGTTAATTCAGCAAACTTGAGAAATTATATACAGCGCACTACTAATTAATACATTTAATCAACACACACTTTTGGTATAAAACTGCTACTCCAGCATACTCAGAAAACAGTAAACTCGTAGAGCATACAAAACATACACATACATACAAAACGTAAACATACATTTTAATTAACTGTTGAGTCCACATAGTTTTTTTATATTGTTCAATAGAACTAATATTTTAAAACAAAAAAACCTTGGATCACTCTCTGCAAGCAGCGACTATGTGAACAATACTTTCAAAAGATTATTTATAGTCATTCACTCTAACATAAGGTGGAACACTAGCAGTCTATCAAAGCAAACAAAGTACAAAAATCTGCACTCAAACAAGTTTTGAAGCAACCAATGAAGTGAAAGGATGCCACCACCAAAACGTGCATTAGCCACACACATCTAAGCTAAGCTTGACACCCAGGTGAAAAAAACATAGTAACAGAAATAACTTATATGCCACTGTTAGAATCAACTCGAGTCTTTCTGATAACGAATTAACCCACAACCCGGCAGCCCCGGTGTCCACATGGTCAGCTTAGAGGTCGACGGCAAATACCACACGCGATACGCAAGGAACCAGCCTATTGCTGCAAATGCAGCTCCAGTCAGTTTCTGTGGCATGTTGTGGAAATAGAAGATAGTAGCAAGCAGCATCAGTTCCCACAGCAAGGTGAGCAGAGTAAGGGCAACTACAAGAAGTCGGATATACGGCAGAGACCACGAATATGCAAACTGAACACGATCCAGTTCTTCTGACGTATATCTGCACAAATTATCAACACAGCTAGTTGCCAAATACACTGAAATGTACATTGTACACGTATGTTACTGTAATGCTGAATTAATAAAAAAACTGAGAGGAAAGAGTAACAAAACCTTACAGAATTGAATAGTGTTACAAAATCAAGGTTAAAGTTTGTATTCACCTTACCTAACATATTTACTTTTTAGTTTTTGTCATGGCTAAGAACCATTACAACAGCAGAGAGCAGACTTAGCGTTTGTACGTTACGTGAAGCAAATTAAAGGTGCGCCAGAAGTTCTTCAGCCAGCGAGTTGTCCATGGCTAGAACCGGCTTCCTCAAGCAGTCATAGATGCTCTGTCCATCAACTCCTTCAAGAACCATCTGGACCCATTTTCAGCCAAGGATATGGGCATTTGAAGCTTAGGCTTGCCTGCCCATCACACTACATGTACAAGTACTACTTAAAGATGAAGTAAAATGAGCATCATATAATAAACACAAAACTGAGCACACTAAATCAACCGTTCTGTCGACTTCTGCTGCTCTGTTGTTGTGATTTCGTCTATTCGTTCCCAGCTGCTGATGCAACGTACTTCTTCAGATATGGTCAGCAGACAGTGAACCAGCAGGAAGGCATGACCAGATACATCAAATGCTAGCCACCGCTGACCTGCCATTTCACAAGCATCTTGGCCCAATGTTGTTGTATTCTGCGGACCACCAGCACAATAACCAACGGTTGAATGGATATAATCAAACACCCGAACACAGATGAACCACCAGCTTGTTGCAACAGCTAGCCGTGACAGGTGACGATTAATCGACCTCTTGTCTCCAGCGCAATAAGTGTAACTGTTTGCACAAAAAGCACAACAGCATCTGCCAGCATAAAACATGTAAGCCACAGCAAACATATATGCACAACATTTAAGTGACTTGTAAGCAGAGTATTTTTGCTACATATTAGGCCTACTTCTGTGATTTTCATGACAATAATTTTACATACCCTAGGGTGAATTAATTAGCATTAGAAGTTAAGACTATTAGAATATGTTAATGAGAAACATAACTGCATAATAATTACTTCATTCATCACTATGGAGCAGCTTTTACGTTACTGGACAGCAACTGGTGGTCTCATAACTATTGCCACCTGACAAAAAATTATAACAAGAAATTTGAGCTAATGCTCATGAGATGCGCGAAAGCCCATAGCAGTTCCGGTTCAGTAGTTTAGCTGAAAATTGGGGTGTTCATGCTAAGTTAATATACAAATACCAAATTCTGTATCTGGATTGCATAATGATGGTTCCGTGGTGCTGCCTTGTGAATAATATACAGGGTGCGGCAAAATTAAAGACCCACTACAAAACTGCATTATCTAAAACGGCGGAAGAATTTTAAATGAAAATATTTTTCGGTTATTGAGGACATAATTTGACACAACCAGCGTAACCAAGTACCAGCTTAACAATGACGTCATAGCTGCGTCATTCTGTAGTGAAAATAAATCGTGCTTGTAAATAAAGT
>Ga0209367_1000289_pt1 | contig 45060 bp, 26 predicted proteins | sample WorMetLIZISLAND2_FD_187412 | JGI IMG/M metagenome (GOLD analysis project Ga0209367, IMG submission 187412) | Marine gutless worms symbiont microbial communities from Max Planck institute for Marine Microbiology, Germany - Olavius geniculatus... ... | reverse complement strand
ATTTTGCATGAGGGTTCATCTCGCCGACGTAATCAACGGTGCCAAAGTTTATCTCAATTAGATCAGGGGTTTTGATTCTGCGGGGGGTCGAATTTTTGGCTTTCCCATAAGAAAGAGAAGTCGCCGTTAACACAGGGCTTGAACTACCGTTCAGCCTGTGATAGGTCCATGGCGCGGGCTTCCAGCGGCTTTCCATAGCCTGTTAGAATCAACAGAGGCTTGTTTCAAGCAGTACAATTTCTCACTTCACCAAAACTTGAAAAAATTTGGTTTGTACTTTGGGACGTATGCCACGGCTGCAGATTTCAGAGTGGCAACTATTTCGTCATAAACATTGTCAATGTATACGGAACAAGCATCAACATCTAACGCACCTTTCACATAATCATTTAACAGAAAGTCCAGCTTGTGTTAAACGGGAGATAGCAGAGCGCCTGTAAGGGCATAAAAGGCAGTTAAATCTGCCTTGTCCCAGCGAAAATGTTTGGTCAAAATATCATTCTGTATAAAGCCTGCTTTACGGGGTTTGTTTCCTGCTGAGATGTTGTGGATTTTTTACAGATAATGGCAAGTGATCAGAGAAGTTAACATCAGGGTCTAATACATCAAAATCAACTATACCTTCAGGACAAGATGTTAATATGTAGTCAATACAATTTTCATGACCCAATGCAACATTTACATATGTAGATGCCTTTTTTCCCGGAAACAAAACATCACAACGATGTAAACAGCAACTATGAGCAAATTTATTAATATGGGCAGATACCGTATCACATATGTCCAGATTAACATTTAGATCACCAGCCAATATAAATTTACAGTCTAGATACGGTTCACGCCAAGAATTGACATCATCTAAAATGCTACTACACAAAGACTCACGATCCTTAGTACCACAACATGGCAAATAGACATTTGCAATAAGATAATTAGCAAAACGTATTATCACAAAACAATCGTCACAGTGTATAGTTTGGGTAAATCCACGCATATCTTTTCTGACTAACGTCATGACGCCACCAAATGGTCGACCTCTGAGCATACCCGATTGGAGACAGCCTAACATAGCTGAAGAGCCATACGGAAAATAATCAACAAAAATTTGTTGAAATTTTGTTAAGTTGTCCGGAGTTAGCCAATGTTCTTGTAATAAAATAATAACAGGATTTTCAGTATTAATAAGATCCTCTAATACAGGAAGCCCTTGATGAAACCCATGCATGTTGAACGACAATAATCCAATGTCAATAGATCTAGTATATTCATGAAGAGCCAACACGCCCGTCGCCATCGTAATATACCACAGTACAGTCCATATCACCAGGATCCACCGATGAGGCTTTATGAGGCTTCTTGTGTCTGCAGTTAATAAAATTACTGATCGAGAAAATTTTTTTTTGAAAAATTGAGGGAGAGAGACAGAAAAAGAGACAAAGCTTTGAGACAAATAGCAATCAGATTTTCACATTTCGCTATTGCGAAATGCATTTTTTATTCGTAGATTCATCGCAGCAATTTAACTTTAGTTAAACAAGCTTTAATATTACCGTCACTAGACCTCAAAATACAAGAAAATGAGGCATTTCGCGTAATTTCAGCTTTGGCTGTTTGACAGACTATACGTAGCTTCAATGCTTTAGTTTTCATTGGTATCTGCAACTAAGCCGCCTATAACGGAAAATTTAGATGATGATACGGACGGCCGGATATCATGTCGCACTCGGCGTCGGCATGTTTTCATTACTTACCTTTGAAAGGCGTTGGCAGCGCGCGGTCGCTGCGTTGTGAAGACTGGCGACGACGCATCGCTTAGCAGACTGGAGACTGTAGGCCTACCAGCTGCAGCAACAGCAGCAGCAGCAGGACCAAAGGCGCATCTCTAAGCGCAAACTACATCACTTTGATTTGTCGTGGATTCGTTTCACAAAATGTCAACAAACTGTTTTTTTGTTAATTTGTTAAAAGCCGTCGATTTTAAACGGGTTGTATATAGTTTGACGTGGAAAAACAATATAAGTAGATGAACCGAAACGAGGGGTCCTACCAACTTCCACACATCCATTACTACTATACTATCCACTGTAGCGACACCTAGCAGACAGTCGCTCCAACAAAGCAGCAGCGGTTGCCTAAACGTCACAAACTAACTAATAAAGTTGATGACTTTGTATAATTTGGTGTGGGTTTGCTGCACAGCTTGTGGTACGACAAATCCATGACAAATGGAAGCTAGTGGAGTTCGGGCTACAGGACAACCTGCCGTATCATCGCATCACGATTGTTCTTCCTTCTGGATCGATCAACCTCGACTGAATTAGCTCAACATATCTAGAGAACGCAGATGTCAACGGATTGTATACTATATGGACATCAGTAATTTGATGCGGTCTGCCAGTGAAATCAGTTGAGGGTTTTCTCGTGCGTAAGCCTAAACATGTTGAATTAATGTTTAGCTCTAACTATCGTGTAATATTGTTTTGTGTATACGGTAAGATTAGAATTCTCGAGTCTAAAGGACTTAAGCAGAGCGCAGATTTGGCAACAATCGGGGTGATAATAAATAATTGATGTATGGTTTATGCGGCTGGCCAGCGTGTTCAAAGCTGGTGTCTTTGTGCAGGCTGGATGTCAATAATGCATCACGACTGATGCAGTGTCTTGTCTGTCGTGATGGTGAACTTGTCGTCCAACTTCCGCTAATGTGACCGCGACGCCGCCGCCGCCGGATAGACCTAGCTCCGGTGTGTAATAATAGCTGCTCCCGGCGAAAAAGAATTCTTTAGTGTGTCCACTAGATCGAGTTGCCCTGTTCCCCATAAACGGTTTCCCTCGCAGAACACGGGGAGCAAAGTGAATAGACACAGCTATAATTAATGCATACTGGCTACCGAACGATATGAGTCCACAATAGGCCTATATGCACTAGTGACGATGAGTAAAAGCTCTTGAGACGGGAAATCACCTGCTACAGAGAAACTGCGCACTGCAGTAAAACAGTTTTACGCTTAACAGTCACTGGGCGCCGGCCAGTTCTCTCAACTTGTCACCCCTTGCAAATGTATTGGGTGTTCTTATTATCTTCGTCAAGTGTGAACGTAGTGAACATTGGAGGAGATAATGAGATTGGTCGTTCGGTCCGTCGTTGTATGGGTTCGTCGTTCCGTGTGTCTGTGTACATGTCTTTCAGGCGCCATATCTCCATAACGGTGCCAGATAGACGAATGGTCACAATGTAGTAGTAGTAGTAGTAATAATTGTTGTTGTAACGTTTAAATTTTTACTTTACTTGGCGGAGATATGCACTCTTACGAGCGCCTTCTGGTTGTATTTGAAATTAAACTGGCCCTCGTTTACTATTCTTCGTCTCTTATTCATTGACTTTAAATAATTTTCAAGGTCACGAGGTGAAAAATAATTTTTTTCTGGTACTCAGGCACGATAAGCACTTCGGCGTTCGGCAGTTGTGCTACCCGCGGCAGGTTACGATAAAAGTGAATGTTAAAAGATTACTGCGGACAAACGTAATCTCGAAATTGCCAGAATTGTCGCTTGTCGAATTACGGCGTTCGTGTAATTCCATTTTATATGACCAATTTATTGAAAATTTACTGATAAGTGTGTTAGTAAAACGGCTTTAATTTGCCAGTGTGGTTTCTGCCAAAACCCATCTCTGGCCGAATACTTTGTGTAAACATTATTAATCTAGAGGTTCTGAGATTAATTTATTCTACTTGTTCGTACTCGTACTCGTACTTCCCATTTCCTCCTCCCTGCCTGGGCTGGTCGATATCTTCACCGGTAAAAAAACGTAAAAAAATAACTTTAACGTTTCTGATGACGAAAGTAATTGCTGTGTCATTTTTTCAGTTTTTAAAGGTCAAAGGTCAAGGTCGCCAAAAGTCAAGACCTCAAGAAAATGACGCATAGGATAAGGGCCTATCTCTCTCCAGGCGCCCATAGTCCGTGTATGGGCGACAGCGCCGCAATGAGGGTAGGAAGCAACAAACTGCAAAAAAAATTAATGCTGGCACTTCCACTTGCCAAATTTCAATAAGAACGAGGACGACCGCATACTGCTAGCCTACGTGGTGGGTAGTGGGGCCGACATGTTCAGAATACACTCGCTGATATTATACGCGTATAGCTAACGTTTACCATAGACGTAAAATATTTGTTTATGTTTTTTTTATAAAAGTTTAAAAACATATTTTATGCTTTTTTATTTTTAAAATGTTTTTTAAATATTTTTGTTTTTTTTAATATTTTTAAAAAAAGTTTTTTTTGGTAATTTTTAATGTCGTGTTTTTTTTTGTTCTTGTTAAAACATAAACGTACAAAATTACAAATATGATTTATTTCTTATAGGCAAATTGCGTTCAGCTGTTTTTAATCTTTGCATTCATTCCATTTCGGTTTTTCGTCTTTACAAATGGTAAGTTTTTGTTTTTAATTATCTGAGTTAGATATTCTATGCGTGTATAATGGCTAAAAAAGTAGCGATTGGAAACATCTGCAGTTTAATGTTTTTTGCATGTTTTTATAATGTTTTTTATAAAAGTAAAAAACATGTTTTTATGTTTTTTTATTTGCAAATCAATGTTTTTAACATCTATGATGTTTACAGAACTGTCGACTGGGCGTAATTTAGAGCTGGCGACCATAGAAAAACACTATAGGAGGAAATGTACAAAGGCTTCGACCGACCCATGTGACTGGCAGTAAACCAGCCGCTGAAAGGCTCCCTATTCGGCCAGTATACCACCACCACCTTGGGACCGGTGCTAGGAAAGCACGGTTAATCAGCGGGTTACAAGCGTGCGGTTTAGCTATCGTCCCCGAGGCGAATGTTACCAGACCCAGACCGTATTTTGCGCGCAGAGTCGCAGGGTCACAGTCACAGACACACATTACACAATCCAACTCTGTCTTCCGTACAGACTCCTAGTGACGACGACGATTATACAAGATCAGTAACAAACGGAGGACATGAGTGACTGATAAGCTAAATTTGCTTGACGTCCACTTGTCAGCAAATAAATTTGATGACTTTATAGTAACTTATTCGTTACTGTGTCCGGCTGTGAGCTAGCCTATTCAAAAAAGGTTTGCAAAATTGTGCGTCACGCCATGGTCGTCACGTGATCGTCTAACATGTCGGTAAAATCACACTTTTTTGCAGTGGCCGATTGCTCCGCAGACGCTACGGCTGGGCTGCCAGTATTGACATATTTGTAGTTTTCGACACAGCCTATCGATACATTATTGGTTTTCGGCATTTTCGAATTTATTTACACCGAAAAAGAGGCCACGAATGGCTCATAAAGAAAATGACGTGCAGAAGTACGTTTTTACGCGCGAAAGCAGCTACTGTTTTCAGCGAGTCTTAGCTATCGCAATTCTGTCCGTCCGTCTGTCTGTATGTCACGCGAATGGATCAGTCAAAAGCGGTGCAAACTAGAATCACCAAATCTTCACCGTCGGCTGCCTGGAAGACTCTAGTTTCAGGAACCGTAAAGCTTTTCCATAAATTCGACAGCGGTCACCCAGAACGGGGGCGCTAAATGAGAGGAGGGTGGGTGGGCAAAATTTGCGACTTTTGGCCAATAAGTCGTTGTATCTCAGTAACGGTGCGAGATATGGCCTAGGTTACTACACGGTGTTTCATAAAAAGGACCTTTTTTTGTTTTTTTTTATAATTCACTTAAATGATGAGCAATTTGCATGAAATTTTTACCAGTTGTAGCTGAACAAATACTACAGGGTGCGGCAAAAGGCAGGGTACGGGTGTGTTGTTAAAAAGTCGTCCTGTTTTTAATTGTTATTCTTAAGATACTGACATTTCACAAGGTAGTGTAGTGACCGACTTAGGGTGTGGTGGGATCTATAGTGAGAGTTTTATTGCAAAGTGTCTCTTGATTCTGACAGTAAAAAATTTTGAAAATCGGTTAATATTTGGTTAAGTTATGAAATATACAAGAATGGTACCATTTTTTGGCCCATCCTGTATATACACTGTGTCCCAAAAACATCCCCAACATTTTGTAACTGTAACTTAAAAACCAATTATCAGATTTTGATAATTTTTGGTACAAATATTTTCAACACAACTTGCCATCAAGTGACCATTCGGTTTCCCATTTCACCTAACGTTTGTTTCTGCACTACCTGGGAAAATCACAACCAGCGAAATATCACTTTTTTATTCAATGCGATGTGATTGTTTAATTAACAAAATGCGTAAAACATTTTGTTTACATTTCTGCCACGTTGGCTGACATTTTATCCAGTTGTCCATTTTTCAACTGCCTGCAGTAAAATTGCTTCAAGTGTTGGCCCACTATGCAACACAGGCAAGGATACACTTTCTCCATTCATTGTCAGCAGTATCGATAATGTTCTGCTCCAGACCAATCCAGTCTGTACCGGTTGCTTCTTGACTTCACAAACATTCCTAAGCTTCATCTGGTAGACACACTGCTGCAAGACAGTTAAACTTTGTAACAGACCGGCTGTTGGGGCCTGCAGATTAAGATAGATGGAATTTATTGATGTTTTTTATTCATTTTAACACGTATTAGGCTCGGTCTGCTTTCCGCAGGTAGTGCAAAAGCAAATGTTGGGTGAAGTGGAAACTAAAACATTTATTTAACAGCCAGTTGTGTCAAAAATATTTCTGCCAGAAATTATTAAAATCTGCTAATCTTTTTTCACGTTACGATCGATAATGTTGGGGATGTTTTTTCAGGTTTTCTGTTTATTTCAACACATATTTCACTTGATCTGCTTTCCCTAGGTAGTGCAAAAGCACGTATTGGGTGAGGTAGGAAACTAAACAGCCATTTGATGGCAATTTGTGTCGGAAATATTCGTACCAAAAATTATCAAAAATCTGACAATTGGTTTTTAAGTTACAGTCGAAACTGTCGGGGACGTTTTTTTGGGACACAGTGTACTACAAAGTGCGGCAAAGAAGTGAACCCCTAAAGTTTTTCGCTGTTTTCTCAGCAACCGTTCCGAATTTTAGTTTAAAATTTTAAAGCTTTATTAGCTAATACCTCTTACATTTAACTGGCGAGTAAAGTGCGATTCTGTTAAAAAGGACTAAGTTATAGACTTTCTGGCCGACGGCGGGGCCCCCAAACGTCGTGGGGCCGGGGTAGCTTACCCCCTTCTTACCCCATCTTCTTGACGGGTTTTACGATATTGTGACGATGTGTGACGTATAGGGGAGGAGGGGAGTTAAAGGTTGCGTGACGTCACGCATGTCACATCTGCGGCAAGGCCGTTTCACGTGATTTTGCACGTAAGCTGGTTAGACAAATCACAGCAGAGGTCATCTCTACATATCAAAACTCTGATATACTACGCTTATGTTGCAAATGTGTCAAAACATGCAAAAAATTACGTTGTGTTTGAAACTCATTGAGATCTGTAGGCTATACTACAGACTGCAAGGGTTAGAAGTTTGTGAAGTCATATTGGGGGTTCAGAGCAGCGTGACGAAACGTGACGAAGGGGAGGGGAGGTTATTTTTCCCTAAAATTGCGTGACGTCATTTATGAACGACCCCTAGCCACAAAACATGAGTTACAGACAGACAACAAACACAATCTTGTACCATAAGCGCGACCGTAACGTAAGTACGATCAGTCAAAAAACTATGTCTGCACTAGAACTCGGATAATCACCAAGCCTGTGGCCTAGCATCGAATTGCTTGTAGTGATTCGCCAGATGGCGACAACTGGCGACAGCGAGACTAACGTGTAACGCTTCAAACTCACAATCTAGGCTATTCCAGGCTCTGCCATGCATTATTTTTTGACTATCTGGCATTTTTATTAATGATTTGCTGTGTAATACGTGATGGTCATCTTGCGATGATCGACGGCGACGATCGCTGCGTGGCTATTAGCCTATTCCTCTACTGTTTTTATGTCCACTCTACCGACAAGTCGGTTTACGAAGAAGACGGTATCGCATTAGGCCTACAACATCACACGCTGGCAAGCGCACTATCAGCACATGTCAATCCAGGCAGGCAACGCTACACGATGTCTGGCAAAGGTTTATCTTGCTCGCCGGGAGGCTTATGAAATGAGGACGCTTTGCTGTCACTATGGCCCAGTGCGAACATATCAAACGAGATATGGTGGGCTGTAGATATGTGTTTGTTGCAAATTAATTCTCTTAGGTAGGCTATACTTTGGTCAAAATTAGCAAAATCGGATGACAAAGACATCCTGAAAATAAAAGGCGTGACGTTTTATGGAGCACAGACGACATGCAACTTTGTCCTTGCAGCATGTTATACAAGTTTATAGTTTAGGCCCCCTATATGTTTACATTTATGAGCTACTAAATGAAATAAATTTATCATTGTACTGTATCTATTGTATAATCCGCCTACGTTGACTTACGGTACTTATTCTCGCTTGTTACCTAATTAATGTAGTAGCAAACTCTGCGGGCCGCGCGTCTGTAGGAGCCTCGAGGGTTTTAAAGTCAGCATGATTTTGTTATGTTAGTTTCAGCGTACAGTGAAGTCAAGTTTCACGATTCTGTTGAAAGAATAAAAATAAGGATCGCGTCAAGGTATTTTACCAATACTTTTCATTTGCAACTAATAAGCACATAAAAGGCCTATAAATTAACTAATTTTTTTCTAGGCTGCTTTATTCTCTCAAGAGCAAGAATCAAACAGTCGCGAGTATCGCGAGTGTGCGTGGGGGTGCATGCTAGTCTGCGTTAAGCAAGGCATTGCTTTATTTTCTGCTACAGGCCAGCACCCATAATTATTAATCCAACCATGTTGCGACCGCCCGTAGTTTGTGTATGCAGACGTCGACCGCCGAACTGTTATTATAATCGCTATGTTACAAAAGCTTTTTACTCATTATGGTCGCTGGCAAGCGCACTATCAGCACATGTCAATCCAGTTGTTTGTCGTTTATAATTGGGAATTCCGGTGACAACTCGGACTGCCGCATATTATGTCGTCGCCAGGCTGACATCTTGCTGCTGTCTCTAACGAGCTGCGGCTGGGTGGGTGGCTGGATTCTGTTTGCTGTATCATCTGTTACTGTTAGGCCTACATGATGATAGAAACACTGCACACAGCACACTGTCTGCAGTGTACACATCGACTTCAGCGTCTGTAACATTAGCACAAGGTCGTCTATAGCAATGACGTCATGTGTCACGGATGCAGCGCTTGCATGATGCCATGCGACACCGTGGGAGGAATCAGTTGAGCGACGTCTGTTGTCGGTGTGGGAGACAGTAAAAGAACGGCGGCAGGCGGCATTTATCATATGTATGCGTTTGTTTAAAAAAATGTAAAGCCTGTTTAATGTTGGATTGATATTTTAGAACACGCGATGTTCACAAATAAAAAGGCGCTCCGTTCTCTTTGACTTTTTTCGTCCATAACTCCGTCGCGTAACAATATACACGAAATTTACTATTCATATTTGAACAAAAATTCAGCTGTTAGTTAAATGTCTTGCTTGGCTGGTCGCGACGTAACGGCGTTTGTGAGATTTAATGTGTCGGGTGACAAGTGACAGCAAGCTTGCTCGTTTAGACCGATGCCGTCAGTCATAGATGTTAAAAAAATTTATTCGCAAATAAAAACATAAAAAAACATGTTTTTTATACTTTTATAAAAAAAAGTTAAAAACATTATAAAAACATTGTTTAAAACATTAAACTGCAAATGTTTTCAATCGCTATATTTTACTTTAAGCATTTTTTATGAACCGTGATTATAATACATACTTAATTATGAACTAAACAATCAAATGTCAGAACAAATGCCAAGTATACTACTCACGTTAACAGTTTTAACACATTTGTAGCAATTTATTCTAACGATTTAACAAGAACAAAAAGCATAACATTAAAAACACATAAAACATTTTTTAAAGATTTAAAAAAACATAAAAACATGTTTTTTTATACTTTTATAAAAAAACATAAAAATGTTTTACATCTAAACTGTCAGTTGCTGCGACGCTACGGCGAATTAACGTGTCGTGCCTGATGTTTTCGGTTGCTTTAAACGTCGCGCAGCCAGCGGGCATAAGCCGGTGTCCCATTATATAATTCCCCTCCCAGAAAAGTCTCCCCAGCTGACAATTTACCTGCAAAAATCCGCCCCGCCCGGCAGCCGCCGGGCGGGACGGATTTTACCGGTAAATTGTCGGCCGGGGGAAACTTTTTTGGGGGGATCCTATAACGGGGAGACTTTTTATGGGGCCGACGATATTTTAATAAGGGGAGACATATCAGATCCGTGATTATCTGTCCCCGGGCGGATTTTTCATGGGTAAGACATTTTAATGTGACACCGGCGTGCGTGTCTGCAGCGTGTGCACAGCAGCCGCTGCAGCAGCAGCGATGGCTGCTGCGTCGCTGCTGATGCAGTCATCTAGCTCTCTGGTATGACGGGTGTCGAACGCCAGACATCGACCGCCGTTTGTCAGTAGACACCGGCAACAGACAGCGCGTGCTTGCAGCAGTCGCATCAGGTGAGTCCTATATGACTAGATTCTTTCGCAGAATGTAACAAACGCCTCTGATTCGCCCGGGACACATGGCGCTATGTGTTTATTATAGTGTTCTGATTGAATATTTTTGCACTCGGTTGCGTGCACAGACGACGTCGCTGCTACCCTCTCAGCAACACATGCAACACTTGTGGCACCGCCCTGGTATTATGCTCACACTCCACTAGTTCGACGATTTTGTGGGCTGTTGAACAACAGGTGAACTCAGTCTTCCATCCCTCGGGGACATGTAAATGGAGTACCGGCTTGCCTGGGTGGGGATAGAAAGGGGCCATGCATGTTTGTGTGTGTTGGGTGGCATGTAACACTGTGATGCCATACGGCAGGTGACGCTCCGTAGTTTTGATACGGGTTCCTGTGATGAGTTATGTACACATCTTTAACATTTTGCAACTTTTACAGCAAGCTTTATTTGTCGTAGACATTCGATCTGTTTGTGGACTTATGTGTACTCCGTCAGCTTATAGCAAATCAAACTATGCAAAGCTTCGGTTTTAATCTGCACGCTTTTAGTTGCACTTTCAACTTTTCAAGATGCACCCGACGTGTTTCGTCTGAATTTTACCACATTTCGTTCATAGCCTTATCAGCGTTGGTTGACATATTGAACAATTAGGTGTCATTATTATTATGGCTTACTGTGCTGAGTATACTGGACACTGTATCATTTTCTAACAACAAAGTTCAACAAACTACAACAAGCTGTGTCTCACAAAACGTCCCACTTTTCGATTGTCCATATCTTTGCCAAATATTAACCAATTCTTAAACTTTTCCACCGGCACGTTTTCTGTACAGTTGGAAACAAACTAAATATTGAATATTCCATCACATCATAATTATGTCGCTACACTACATGTAATGTAATGAAAAATTAACAGTAATATGCAAAAACATGTTAGACAATGACAAACACTTCAAAACAAAATCGCGACAAATAATTTATATGATGCTAAACTGTACTAAATCTGTTATTGCGCATGTCTGATGTGTTGAATGGTTTATTTATTTTTGACTTTTTTGGTGTAGTAGGCCTACCAGTTTATCCACAGTGGTCATGTTTTTTCAGTACCTGTATGTTTGAATTTACCGCTTTCATGCATTTGGTCGGTGCTACCCATTTTTCAATTTTTTAGCAACGTGTCCAGTTTTTAATATTCGGTTTTGCTTGTTCGCCGGATCTGTATGAGTTTAGTGCAGAGATGCCGTGGATCAGTACTGAGGTTTTGGATGTCTCTCTTCTTCCATCGTCGTCTCTTTCCGTAATTGGTTTTCTTGGTGGCTTCCGAGTTTTTCCCGGCACGGAACGATCGGTCGGCGTATAGTGGATTACTTGTTGCAATAAGTCGATTCCAGCCTGCAATCGCTGAATCTGAAGAATGAAGATCAATCAGTCAATCAGTTTGTTTGCCTCTTCGTCTTTTTCCTGTACAGTGTAAGCATCCGGACATCGATCTGTAGCTTACTACATGTCGTGCTTGCGGAGTTTAGCTTCACAAAACTGTTTGTGGGTAATGTAGCAAGTGATTTAAGACCATCCCAAAAAGTATTCGCCCTAGCCTATGCATACTAACGTAAGGGTAAGGTTGGCATAGTTAGTTCGTGCTGCGAGTGAAACTTAAAAGAAATTTTGTGATTATGTAATACACGACACTTATGAAATGATGCCACATATTAAATTGCATCCGGCGAAATGGTCAGATGCAGAGATGTGCGTGCGTAGACTCCGATAGATCTACCAGTCATGCAGCCGGCGTGACGGACAATCAATTGGCGTGAATGCAGCAGCAGCAGCAGCAGCAGCAGTCGTAGACAAATGGAATTGCTTTGGTCGTGCGGCATGCAGCTGCCGCTCTTTTCATCATCGAAGGCGTAGACGATTGGACAGGAAATGAACGAAAGTGAGATCGTTTATAACACAGGCGCAGATTACACGACTGTGACATGTTTCCACCCACCCTGTTCTACGAGTAGTCACTTTTTAGCTGCTTATTTTCTACGCCGAGTGTGGAGGTAGGGCCGTTAGCCTAGCTTGTGACTCTCATCGCCCTATTTTTTGATGTTTAAGCCTAGACCAAGAGGGTTCTTATTTTTTGGTGAAAAAGCTGATGAGTTGTTGGTAACACGTAATATCTAGCTTTCATTCAGTCAACCGCAAAATACTAGGTTTACATACGGTGTTTCGTTTCTCGAGAAATGCGTCCAATTTTGCCATTTAACTTTGCAAAAGTTAGTGACTTGTGGCACATGGCACAGAGATAACCAAACCAAACTGTGCTGAGAATAGTTTTTACTTGAAAAAAGATTATAAATTAATGGAATAGTTTGCCGTCATGATATACTCGTATTGCTAGCTCAAGCTAAGATAATTGTTTCGAGGCTAATTTGGATAGTCATCGGTGTAATTCAGAGGCTCGTCAGAAATGCGATATTGCGAAAACCGGAAATCAAAAATCAATTAACAAACAGCTTTACAGAAAAAATGGAATAATTGAATACTTTTCAAAAAGTGGATAGCCGGAGGCCCGGATCGATACTATTATTGCTGATAGGATACGATGATGGCCATTAGTGTGCTACTGTCTGAGTTATTTTTCGCTTTGGTCAGTTTCTGTATGATTTGGTTTTTTTGGCACAGACTGTCTCAGTTCAGTACTAGTTACCGCACTACTGGAGTGGGTAAGCGAGCACGCAGTGCAAGCTTATACCATTCCAGACAGTGCGGTATCTTACGTAGGCTTAAACCACGCTTAAATGACCTATACTATACGCCCTTGTTTGCTTTTTTTCCGCACGACTGTAGCTGAAAATTGAGAATAAAGTACCTGTGCAAGCTAAGTGTGGTTTAAGTGCTGGGAATGTACATTGTTACGACTGACAAAGGAGGCATGTGGTATTGGTGTCGCAGATTTCCAGACACTGTAGACCTATGCGTAGCCTATCATTTGTGTGTGTCTGTGAAAGTGCGGCGTTCACTCGCAAGGCGGCGCTGTGTATCGATCGGTCAGTGCTTGAAGCCGTACTAGTCTCACAGTGGCGCCGCATGCCACTAATAATGCAGACAGCGACCACGTGACGCTCAATCCGACCACACGAAGACCGAACGCCGACGATTTCACCTTGAACGCGAGTTGCTGAAGCTGATGTAGCCATGGCAACGACGTGCATGCACGTCCATCCTCCTGAACTCAATCCCATCATTGTGTTCTTATACTCTGATTCACATATTTTGGCCGCGAATAGGCCTCTACGTATGTTAAATCACTCTCTGCAGTGGGATAAGTGAGTGTTAAACAGACATTAGTTTAACCGACACTTGTTCCACGGTTGTCTGTCGTTCGTTTGGTATATATGTCGCACTTAAGTGCAGCCGTATAGAGTACTAATAACCTGTTATCACTGCAGACACAGTGCTAAAGATGGAAAGTACGAGTGTTACCGTGGAATAATGCTACAGTTAGCAACGGAGTACACAACAGTGGTTCAGGCGTGGATAGGACTTTAGATGAGTCGTCAGGATCGGATTTATGATGTAGACTTACGATGCGCCATTTGAACTCGGAAACTATAGCAAGCAAGCTGTCAGTTGTCAGTTCAACCTAGCACACGAACTGAGAGAACTACAACTAGGCCTATTTTAAACGGAAGCGAAACAAGAAATGCGAAGCGCAGCGGGATGTAGAAAATTAAAAAATCAAAAAACGGTTTAGTACATTGGCAGAGATATGAGCCTGCGATCAAAATAACTATTAGCTCGAGAAAGGAAGACCGGTGTCGGACACCAGCAGTTTGAAAGTTTCGTTACCGACGGTTAGAAGGCTAACGAGTGGCCGTGTTTCACCGCGCAATCGCACGTAGTACAGCCACCATAAGTTGTCCATTTGTCCGTTCGTTCGTCTGTTTATCTGTCTGTCTTCAGCGTCGATGTATGGCCTACCGTGGCCATATAGATTGATCTAGTTGATAGGCAATTAGATTGGAGTCTTTGTTTTTCGAAGTTCCATGCAGCATTACGGTATTACATCAGAGGAAGACACGCGCCAGGAATACGTCGCCCGCGCAGTATTTTAGTAACGTTTGACGTCACGTCACCTGCAAGTACAGTTTTAAGCGTATGCTAAGCACATCGCGCGGTGTTAGCTACAACAGTAGGGCGATGTGGTAAGATGCTTACAGAGCGAATGAAATGAAATGAAGTGAAAGTCGGAGCGCGCGACTTTTATTTCAATTCAGTTCAGTTCATTTTTTTTCTGTTGCTCTGTACACACCTGTATGTTTCAGCAGTTTCGGCAACAGCCATGTCAAGACAGCGCTGCACTGTAGATAACATTTACTTATCACTGCATGTAAATACACACACCGGGTGGGTCTGTCCCTATGAGATGAAGCTCTGAGCACGCAAACGTTGGTCGGAAGTGTCGGCGGCATAGAGCGATCAGCTAATAGCCGCATTGATCGGCCTCCGTCCACTAGCAGCAGCCGCTGTAGCCATTCTGACTGACCAGCAGGTCATAGTCACGTCATCATTCAGCGTGAATACTAATGACGCCGCCTCCATCACGTCTGTGATTCGTCTGCGTCTGTGTTATCTGGCAGATCGCCAGTGCTCGTTTATCATAGCGTTCTGATTTCGATGCGATACGACGAACAGTAGGCTACAAACGTCTGTTCGCCGACAACTGCATCCATCATAAAAAGGACAAGAAAATCATAATATCTATAAAAAAATAAAAATTGCAGAACTCACACAGCATACAAAACAGTAGAAGTTACAGATAAAAAGTTGTATAACAGTCTCACATTACACAGTTAAGAAACGCAAGCACCTGTAACAGCTAGGCCTATAGCCTACTAAGTTTTATGTGATTCAATTACCGATCTGTCGATTTAATTTTGCACCAGCGTTTAACAAAGCACGATCATTTGTTTTCTCTGTTTTATCATATGTACCGCCCGTTAAATTTGGGAAGGCAAAAACGTCCAAAATTTGTTTTTCTCTAGTTGTAAAAACATTTTAATAGAGTTTTAGTGCTATATGTTTCCATAATGAGCTAAATACTAGTCAAATCTCACTTTTTACCCCCAGTTTCACCCGTCGAGCCATTCAAAGGTTTTGCTAAATTTTTTTCAGATTTTGTTTACGGTAATATAATTTATTAAAACAAAACTCCACAGGAACTTAGACTCCCTGGACATCGTCTGATTAACCTTGTGCTGTTGGTCAGTACAGTGTAGTCGCTTTGCTGTGTGTGACGGTGTGTGGTCTAACCATTGCACGACCTGTCTGAGTGGTCCGTCAAATTGTCTGCCTTAAGGTGCGTTCAGAGTGACAGAGTGAAATGAAATGTAAACTGCGTGTTTCTGCTTTAGTTCAGTTTATTTTTGTTGCTCTCTACGTGCCTTTACGCGTGCACATTTACAATTGTCGACACCGGCGACACGTTCAATATCCGTCGCCCCGGGCGGGCTTCTCTCTCATCTATCTCGCCATTTCATATGAGATTTGGACGCCTCTTTCCCCTTCCCTGCTGCTGTTGGCAGATTGCGTTTATTTGAAAGATAGAAGTCAAAAGTCGTTGATTTGCGGCTTGTTACGTAGGATTACTTCGCCGCTAGCATACAGTTGGTCACACACACCCACTCTGCAAACTATATGCATCTTAACTACAACCACAGCGTTGTGTTACGCATGACCCTGCTCAAGTCAAGTGTTTAAATAGTTCATCAAATGCCATGTTTAACATCAGTAATTAAATACTGTTTAAATACCAAATATTGCACTAAATATTGCACCTGATATTTTATTATTGAGCAGGTATTTATGTACTTGACCTTCCGGAAATAATCTAAGCGTAACGGGGAAAAACATAAAAACTTTAACTGCATAATCTATTGCAAAATCAAACAGAGCATTTTACTTCATAGCACTACGCGAATTGCACCCTCATGCATCACCAAAATAGTGCAGCAAAATGCTAGTAACTAAAACACATCTAATTATTCTCTTTGAATAGCTTGCCTGCAGTTACGTAAAAAAGCAAAGACAAAATACTGCTTTTAGTACACCCGTGGTATTAAAATGCTGTTTCAAAATTGACAAATGCCATATCAGTATTTAAATACCGGATGTAGTATTTGCGAAGCAAAATCGGTAGACAGTAGATGCCAATGACATTGTAAGGTCGTTTTTATTCTGCTTGTAAGTTTGATGATGTGTGCTTATAGGCGGACTGTGACTAACACGTAAGATGGCTGACGCCAGCAGCAGTATAAAACTTAAAGAGGTCAGTGTTTATTGTGATTATTATCGCGGTTATTAAAAAATGCTCGTTGTATGTCATTTTGTAACGCACTGTATTTCTAAGAAGTTTATGACAATTTTTTTTCTGGTGCTTATTTATTAGAATGACTTAGAACATTTGTGTAAAAAGCTGCTATGCTTATTATATTCTACTATTTTCATCGTTAATAATTGCTATTTGAAAAATTTTATTTTGCGTTTCGAATCTTATTGAAGGCTATTTGCAGGCAACTTTGATCAAGTTGCTATTAACCTACTTGTGCTCAAGTCAACATGGCCTCTTACCCTCAGCGGGATGGAAAATGAGCTTATGAGATGGAGTGAAAGCTTATTGTGGCGGATTGGAGCGGTGGTACATCTGCATGATGCTCGGCTGATTTAATTTTACGTTTTTGGTTTTTTTACATTTCATGTGTACACGGTAGTGGTTTGGCTTAGTTGGTAACGTCGCTGGTCGCATCATCGAAGTTAATCAACGCCAGGCCCGGTTAGTACTTGGATGGAGGACCATCCCGATATGTAACCAGCCACTCAGGTCAACTCAGCCTGGCCATCCCTCCATGGGTAGGCACAATGTGTGGCGCAAAAAAACGCAAAAGCTGGGACGTAAACAGGCACACCGCGCGATGCACTGGCCCCGTATCCGTGGTCTCGCAGTGTAAAAACTGGAGTCTAGCTAAGAAAACCGAGATCGGAGCCGCCGAATGGGCCTTATGGCTCGGGAAGGACTTTACGTTCTACGTATGCATGTGTGTGTTTTGTTTGCTGACGCCATTACAAAATGAAGTTTCCAATAGATGGCCGCTGCATTTTTATTAGCTGATGCTCATCCGCTGGCACTTGCTAGATTGCAAAGCGCTTCTGAATGTAAGCCTATCTCGCGAAAGCAGCGTTACATGTATATCGAAGCTATAATGGCAAAACGTCCCATATGTTGTCGATAACATTTCAAGAAAACTGACAGTATATTTCTAACCAATGCATTTTTCAGACTTATTACCACCCAGTGTTATTAATGTTTTTGTAAAGTCTGTTAATAAATAACAGCCAGATTTGTTTCCTGAATATTTTATTATGTAATAAATAAATATTTAAATAGCATTCTGAAAAACTTTTAGGCAAACACTGATGACAAGCTTATTCCTACGTAAGCTACACTTGAGTGACTTTACTCAGAATGGGAAATGACTTTTTTCTGAATTTGCCAGTGTCCTAGAGATTTTATTTTACCCAACTCCACTGGGATACTTGAATTCAGATAGTGGTCAACATCAAACGACGTCGCAGGCAAACGACTAGTTCGCGTTGCGTCAATTTGACAAAATTCGGCTAGCTGAATTTTTTTCCGGCGGTTACGCGTAAAATCTTATATCCGCTAAGCCGGTTTAACCATAAACTTTATCGGCGGCGGCGGCGGCTAACCGAAAAAAAATTTCGGCGACGGCGGTTATGGCGGCGACTTATTAGGGGTCTACTTTTATGCCGCTGTGCGTGACAGTTGCTGGCGCGTCACAGTGAGTTGGAACAGTCGGAGACGAAGGCGCAGGCTGCACTCGTCACAATCCTCTGTCTGACGCAGATCACCGAGCTCAAACTTCTGCTTGACATCGGTCGCCAGGGTCACCGCTTCTACGACTTCGTACTCACTCTGCTGGTCGCGTGCATCTCGCTGGAGATCTTTGTCGGCGTCGTTATCATATACATCGGCAACCTGCACTACTACCGCTCTGCTGTCAACGTCGACGATGACCGCTCCGGTGACAGGACGTCCAGTAGAGGTAGGCGTTAGAGTTAGAGTATCGGATATGCATTTCGCTGTCTGGGTCATCAGCCTGCACTTGCACATCGTGCATTTTAACTTTCTGTACAGATTTAATCCGCGGACACGGTTTGTTTGTACAAGTTTGCCCATCATTAGGCCGTGTTTATTGTTAGCGCCTGAGACCCGCAGCAACTGCAGGACGTGCGTATAATGTGGGCAGGCTCTAATATATTATTTGCTTGATTCAAACCAAAATTGTCATTGACATTAGTTATCGTAAACGCGTGTATTTCTAAAAAGCCGAAAATTGGGAAAGTAGATTATCTTATGTTTTGGTGTGATGTTCGCCTGTGACAAAGAGACGATCAATGCAGAGAAAATTTGACAGACAGAAAAAGCGAAAGACGAGAAATCAAAGTGAGTTGGCGGAAGACGAGGGAGGAAGAAACAGGCGAGGTGTTTGCTTGCCTCTACGCATGTTCATGTGTGCGTCTCGCGCAGTGAAGTCACGTGATGTAATGTGATGCGTGTGTTTGTGCGTGTGTGCTTCGTGTGCAGGTTTCTGGCGCAGTCTGTTCTGTGACTGTTGTCGCTCGTGTCGACTGCCGGGCGGCGGTGCTGGAGGCAAGCGCGCCGGACCGTACCAGAGCGTCCACGAGATGACCGCATCGTCCAGTGGTCAGACTGGTCAGTCATCGTCAGCTGGTGTACGTCGTCCACTGACCCTGTTGGATCTGGACGACCACCTGACTACTGGTACTGGCGCTGGTACAGGTGGTGGCGTAGAGCCGCACGTTGACTTGGAGCGTGCTGACGCGTCCATCGAGCTGGCACGCGTCAAGTCCGCCGACGCCGACGTGCGTATTGTCCGTGCGGCCGGCTACGTACGCGTGGTCGAGGACGCGCTACGCAAGACGAGCGCCGGACGCAACGCGGACCTCGAGGCCGAGTTGGTCCGAGCTCGTGATGACCTGGCAGCCGCCCAGCGCGAGAAGGCCGAGAGCGAGGCCGAACACCGACTGGCCGAGGCGCAGAGACACCGAGCCGTCTACGTCAAGGAGCGACGAGACGAGATGCAGGAACGAACGACGTTCCGCAAGGTGTCTTTCTGGCAGCACGGCGCCACGTACCTGCTCTACTTCGTCATGCTGATGAACGTCTTCATTACGACGTTCGGCATTACAGCCGGCCCGGTGGTCGTCGCGCCGCAGTCCAAGCTGGCCACGGCCTCGTCGGGATCTGTTGCCGCCGTGGCCACGGTCACACCGCCGGCTCACCACCCGCAGACCGTCGTTACGTCCTCACCCACAGCACTGTCCGTCGTCCGACCTAACATCAGCGAGATCATGTTCGCCTGATACCCTCTCGTCAGAAATACTCCAGGCAGTAACCGAGGTTCGGGGATAAGCGTGTAGTGTAACACCGTCTACCGTCTGAACTATTCCTCATACGTGTATGCTTGACACAATGCTTTCTGCGCCATAGTATTAAGATTATATGTATCGGAGCGTTTGTTTTAGCCTACTATATTTGTCGCTGTAATCAACGAGCTTCTCTTGCAGTTTTAGCTGCTTTTTTGTTATTTGTGTACAGCTTTGTTTTTGTAACGGAAAGCTAGCTGTGTAACATTCTGCCAAAAAATGCAGGTGCTAACGAAAGCAGAACTGACAAAAAGAACTCGAATCTGTTTGACGGCTGTTGGCTGTTCGAACTCATACATTTGTCGTCAGGTTTTGACATAACTAATTTGCAAAATCTAACTAATACGCCGATCTGTAATACGCTTATAGGTAGGTCTGTGCAAATAGAATATAGTCAAAATGAACTTCGAACACCTCTTTTGCTTTTTCGTTAGTCTGAAATATTGGGAATGCTGTCTAAAAAGTGGAAGCGCCGTACACTCGTATAGGCCTAGTAGTGCTCGTCTGTTGCGGCGGAAAACTGCTCGTATATATGTATTTCCGTAACTTTACGAAGACATTTCGTGATGTAACTGTGATGAGGTGTCTGTTAATGCATGCGCGTAATGAGTAGCGTTAACGTTTTGTCGCCGTTGCTGTCACTGCTATACCGATTACGTTCTAGAGCTACATGTTAGCCCTTTAAAAACAGCAAGTGCACAGTACACTATACTGGGTGGTCAGCAGAATAAGTAAGCCCTAAGTTTGTGTCATATAAGAATACCGGTTTGACGGCATGATGGCCAATTCTCAATATTCCTTGATTTGTGTAATTGCTTACAAAAATGTTCACTGCGCCTAATACATTGTGCGTTATGAGATATTTGTAAACAAAAACGGACGTTAATATTATCGAGTTTCAAAAATCGATTAATACAATCATGCCGTCATTAGGTACTCATTGTACTTTTTAGGCAAGTGGCAACTCAGTACAACAAATGCCAGTTGATATATACAGCCAGATGGAGAAAAACGCCAGACGTTGAAGCACCAGTTGTCACGAAAATGTCCTGAAATGCTGCTTCATCGCTCTCTGTTGAACGGCGTACGACGTCGATGCGTGAACGCTTGGAACGTGACGTTTACCGCGTGTCGTGTTCGACGACAAATCGTTTGTGATAACGCCGATGTACTTTCAGACGGCATCATTCTGAACTTTGATTGCGAGTGTGCTGAGACAACGACGACGATGGTGAATGAATGATAATAGTGATTAATGATGATAAATGAATGATAAGAATAAGCAAATCCCCGTCCTCTGCATTCATTTGACTCGCATCTGCAGCTAGGGCCTATGTTGCTCGATCATCGGGTGTCTGCACCTTCGTGAGATTGCGGCCAAACGTATATATCAAACTAAACTACCATAACACATATGCAATAGGTTTGGGGTTAAAGTTAGTAGACGTCATTTTCTAACCCTGATCCGTTGATTGCGCAGCGCTCTCAAATGATCGTTGCGCCATCAATCGAACGCGCAGAACGATCTGCTGATCGCGCAGATCCAGTGATCACTCGCAGCGTCCGTGCTTTTTGTTGCTTAGCTTATGCGTCAGTCGCTCAGCTAAAAATTATTAATATGCATAATTACCTCCGCCAAGGAGGTAATGTTTTTGCCAGACTTTGTTTGTCTGTTTGTCTGTCTGTGTGTCAGCAAGATAACTCAAAAAGTTATGGACGGATCTTTCTGAAATTTTGAGTGTATGTCGGGAATGGCACAAACAGTGGTTCAATTTTGGGGGTGATCCGGAAGGAATCCTGGATTCTGGATCACTTTGAAATTTTCGTTACCATTGCTTTCAATGGGGCATAAGGGACACCGCTGCAAAATCGAAGATGGTGCTGCCACCTAGCGAACAAATTGCGTTGTCGGAGGTGTGCGGGCTCTGACTGCTTTCTAGTTTAATACTCGTCTACTTGTCGCTGTTTGCCGACAAGAATCGAGCAAGTCGAGTTGACCTATTGATTGGCTGCTTCTTTGATCGATTGATAGTCATACGGGTACTAGTTGTGGGTAATACAGTAAGCTATATGACTTTGTGTTACGTGTGATTGTATCTACCGTGTTACTGGTCAACCAAATTGCTAATGTACGAGTATTGTGAATTTGTGCACTATATATGGTCTGTTTTTCTGTCATTTTCCCATTTCTAGGAGTGTCCATTCCCTTCAGCACCAGGAGGCAACCTTCCTCCAACTTTGAATGACCCCCTTTTTTCTTTTTCTCCTTCTTTCTTTCCTTTTCCTGTCTTCTCCTCTTCTCCAATTTCCCTCCTCTTCCCTTTTCTTTATCTCACTTTTTTTCTCTTTTGTTCTTTTCCCTTCGTTTTTTCTCTTTTTTTAAAGTATAGGACCCCTCAAATTTAGCTAGAGAGTCTGGGGGAGTCTGGGGGAGCGCTGTGAGCTCCCGTAAAGGGGTCTAGAGCGTAGCTTTAGCCGAAATCGAATTTAGTGCATTTTAGCTTTAAAATATGACATCTGGTGTTAACAATGCTGTTGTAGTGTTGTATGCAGAATTGTTGCATTTTGTGCCATGCGTTTCTAGGCAGTTTGTTACCGAAAAAAAATATTTTCCCCAGTTTTCTATATTTTACTTTCCCCCAACTTTTTCCAGGAGGCATTTGCCTCCACCTGTCAATGGAGTGGACGCCCCTGTCTATTTCTTATCATATTTCTGTGTGAATTTTAGTGTCAGTAATTAAAATATCCGTGCGATAACCAATTATGACGGAAAATACGGCTTTGTAAAATTACTTTAAAATAAAATTATATTACACTGTGAGACATAAAAAACACACTCAAAATTTTTACCATAACTTGAAGAAGGGTCATCCAATTTTAATAATTTTTATTATCATATTCGCGACACAACTGGCCGTTTAAATGGCCGTTCAGTTTTCCACCTCACCCAACATCTGCTTCTGCACTACCAGGGGTACCTGGTAAAAACAGAACAGACAAAATGTGCATTGAAATTAACAAAAAACTTAATAAAATTTCATTTTCCGGATATGTGACTATTGTGCAGCAGCACATCTGTTAAATAGGCTTAACATTCAGGAATAGGCTACTGCTGAATTCAAGAAGCAATTAGTGAAGTCTGGATTGGTCTGGAGCAGAACGTTATCGACGCTGCTATCAACGAATGGAAAAAGTGTCTCCGAGCCGAGCCCATGTTCGTGGGCCAACATTTCAAACATTTTTGTAGGCAGTTAAAAATGGGCAATTAGATAAACTATTAGCTAAAATGATAAAAATACAGACAAAATGTGTGTTTTGTGTGTTTTTTGATTAAGCAATACTACCAGTGGTTACAAATGCAATAATTAAAAATTTGTTCGTTTTCTTTCCCCAGGTAGTGCAGAAACAGACAATAAATGAGGTAGGAAACTAAACAATCATTTGATGGCCAGTTGTATTAGAAATATTCGTGCCAAAACTTATTACAATTGAGTCACTCCTTCTCAAGTTATCATGAAAAAATTGGTGTGTTTTTATGCCTCACAGTGTATACTGATTTTGATTACGATTACTAATAAGTGGTTATATAATCCGGTGCTTTGTCGCTGTTGCTTGGATAACGCAATCAGTCTTTTTTGGGTCGGCGAGGCAAAAGTTGCAATTTTTCGACCGACAGCTGCAGATTTCTGATAGTGAAGGTATGAGTGTTCATAAATTTTTCAATATTTCAATCACAAATGTGGTAGTTCAACTTGTAGATGTCAAGTAATGAACTTAAATGAAGTAACTTTAGAAATTAATATAGCCTAATAGGGTACTAATAATCAATCAAAGCTTTCTCCCACGATCACTGACGCTTTTGATAGTGGGAAGTAAGCTATTGAGTCGTCATATATTGTATTTTACATCTAGCACACGATTGTCACAGTGAAGTGATGCGTATTATAACGAATACCGTATGCCTCGAATGTTTATCTTCTGGTGATGTTTGCACTTTGCTGATTGCTATAATGTGATCATAATTATTATGTACATAAATCTGCTTTGTGCTACGTTGTTTAGTATTAATTGACTGCGTTCGGTCTTGATGTTAGTGATGATGATACATTTGTGATTGACGATAAACGCTGTGATGTAGCCTATAATATAGCCATAGCGACACTTTTTTCTCGGCGTATACTGTTTTGATTTAGTTTAGCATCTCTGCTGTTTAAGCTCTGACTGTTTGTCATCTCTACTACTACGCGCGCCGTATTAATAATAATTTATTTTAGTTGCACGTTTATGAAACCGAAGTTCATAACGTCGGATACTTAGGCCCTATTGTGACCGTTATATTTCTTCGTCATTTGTTGATAAAAATAATCTAAATTTTTGGGTAAGAGTTCGCAGTTGAAATCAGTAAATAGTGTTGAATATTGTCACTGTGCATGCTACAGCGTTATTTTCTAGAACACTGCGACTTTTTTCAAAGACACAGGACATTGCCGCGCGTGCACAGGCAATCAGTCCTCAGCCAATCAATCAATCATTTTATTTGATTTAGACTATTGGACTCAGAAGTTGACATACATACTTCGTACAGGAACAAAACAGTAACAACATCACATCAAAACTATAGACTATTCGTAAAAAAATAATTAAATCATGAAAACAAAACTAAATGGAATAACAATCGAACGAAGAACTAGACTCAGCGATGACCAGACCACTAGGTTAACAGATCGAACTTGACGTGTTTATCCGAGCGCGTCGTTTTCCCGTCATTGTCTGTTGCTGACGTCACGTGATCACTACCTGCCCGACGTATCTCCCCCTCAATAATCAAACTGCCGTCTGACGTCATACAGCAGCACAGGTCGGTCGCGCGCATGCAGCCCGGCAGCAGATAGCGCCGCGACAGCCGGCGACGTGTGACGTCAGTGGTGTAACCGGAAGTGACGCAATCAGATGACGTCATCGCGGGCGTTGAACGCGTCTCGGAGTGCGCGGCGCTAACGAGTAACTGGTTCCGATCGACGAGAACTCTGACGTCACGTGGATCGAAACCGGAAACGTCTATCCGGAGCGACATCCAGCGACGATTGTTAGCAAACGTCACGTAACGTGGACCAGACTCCCGACAAACGCCGTCGTCGCGACGCTGAGATTAGACAGATAATAGTTATTTAGCAACTGCGCAGTGTCAAATCATTCCGCGGGCTTCAATGGATGAGAATTATTTAAAACACGTGAAGTTCGTCATATAGCGTCATCACGACGTGTACAAGATCTACATGTATGTCGCCTACCAGTTGGATTTATGTTCTGTCTTTTAAAACTTTGTGTAGGCCATACTACCGGTAGTCAGTTCAGATAATGAGGCCACTTCTCACAGTAGGCCTACCGTGCATAAAATAAGTTAAATTACTGCCAGTGTTTTATTGCAGCAAGTTAAGCTAAGTTGGTTGTGACGTTACGACAGTTTAAAAAAGTTTTACAGGCCTATGCAACCACAGCCTAATAGTCGCTACAAAAATCACTCATCTGTTTGGCCGTTACCTGCGGTTCTGGTGACGCAGTTGCTATACGGCCTTCAAGGCGCTGAAACCGACTGTTCAGATGATGTTCAATGCGCGTTAGCATCCTCTCAACGCTCTGTAGGTCTGCGTCAATGTCTCCACGTTTTACGTCATCGGTGACGCGCTACGAACGACAGAGATGTCTTAGTAACTACAGGTAGCCTAAAGGTAAAGCCCAGGTACTTTCTTATACACATGAGTCAGTGTCAGACTCGTGACCAGAAGCACTTCACAATCTCGGAAGTGGCAGCTGATTGACATCGAGCTAATGATACCGCAGCGCACTATGCTATGCGATCATCCATTGCCGTCGCCAGCAAACAATAACGAAACCCGCGGAGCAGCCAGCAGACGTACCACCGCCCCAATCAACCACACTAGGCGTTCACGAGAAACAAAAACCAAAATTATTACTCTTCTTTTTACGAGAACGTCAACTAGAATTGTTAGCTTGAAGGACAACGGAAACTAGCAGTAAACAAAGTAAAAATTGCGGCAAGCAGAACGAACAAAACGAAAATTATTCAGCCTTCGGCAGAACGAACAAAAAAGTTTTCAGCGACGCATGCCAATTAAACAATTATTATAACAAGAAAGCCTAGCTAACGCAAAGGGAACGCGCGACAGCAGTGCATGTATGAATGCTCACTGCCCAATGGGTGTTTACGCTAAGTTAATATACAAATACCAAAATTTCCACCTGCATTGCATAACGAGTTAGTTGTGTGGCGACACCTTGCGAACGCTATAGAGTTGTGTTGCAGCCCGAAATCGCCAAAAAATCCATAAAACCCTATTGTGGCGTTTAAAATCATCCAAGGTCATTGCTTTGGGTGGCAATTGAAAGCCCGTGTACAACTTCCTATTAGTGATTAATAGTAACCTAGGCCCTATCTCGCACCGTTTCTGAGATACACGACTTACTGGCTTAAAATCGTAAAATTTTCACACACCCCTCTCATTTTACGCTATCGCTAGGGGTGACCCCTTTTGAATTTATGGAAAAGCTTTACGGTTCCTGAAACTAGTGTCTTCCAGGCAGCCGACGGTAAAAATTTGGTGATCCTAGCTTGCACCGTTTTTAACTGATCCACCCGTGTGACGGACAGACGGACGGACAGAATTGCGATGGCTAAGACGCGCTATAGGCCTATAGCAGTACCTGCTGTCGCACGTAACAAAACGGCAGATGGAACATACGTGACGTAGCACACGAGCATTATCAGCTGTTTATTATCCAGTGTGACATCAGGGTTGCAAACTGGCATTTTAGTAAAATACAAAATGCCCCCAGTCAAATTTGGCACTTCTGACGACTTTTAGGGGAACTCAGATTAGACAGAAACTGTACAAACATGCAAAGTATTTTCCTCAGATCTAGAAGTAGCCTATACCGGATTGACCACATTGTCATCCTTTTCAACTACGACAATGTAATGCCAAATAAACTAACCTACAAAACGAAAGCCACAGCTGTTAAACTGTTTACATCGGCAGACGAATAATTACGTCATTTAATGAGAATGATTACGTGAATAAACAGAAACTGCAAATAAACCTATACGATACTATGGAGGAGATAAAACAGAAATACTAAAAGGATGTCACTTTTTTGGTCCTATATCTGCTAAAAAATGACTGACCGGAGCTGGACTATGGACGTGGTGCGGGTCAGCTGACCACGGCAGCGTTAACAGACAGGCGTCCTCGGCGTCTATTTCTGCCACAGAGTCCGACGAAGTCGTGAAACGCTGCAACAACGCATCTGACTCACGTCGTCGCCTGCTGGGCTGAAGATCGTCACGCCGTTTCAATATTGACCTCATCATCGCTTTCAGTACTTCATCGATGCGTCGCTTTTCTCACAAATGTTCACTCATTTCAACGTATTTTCGTGTCTGTACTTGCTTGCGCTTATCAACTTTTTGTTAGTTAGTATACGAATATATGATAAACAACGCTCATCATCGGTTTTGCGTTTTTTTTCTTTTAAAACTTTTTACCGTCGTTAACCTGTCGTTTTAACGTCGTTTTACCGTTAACCGTTATATGCCTAAGTGCAGTAAGCTTACTGGCTATCTTACGGTTAGCCATCAGTTGTCGATCGACCGCAGGCACGTTACTACACAGTATTTTGGCCTAGCAGAGGTGTCTGGCAGGTTATTTTTTGCCTCGTACGTTCTCAGGTGACATCGCACTGGTTGGCAACTGATCTGAAGATGACGTGTAGGCCTATAGCGAGTTCAATGTAACGCACTCTAGGCCACACAGCACCGGAGCACAGCGGCGGATCCAGAAAGTTGAAATAGGGGGGCGGAAGGGGTAGAAAATTTTGGGCAAAAACAATGCATTTTCGGGCAAAATTTTCACTTCTTTTAAGATGCATCCAGTCAATAGGGGAGGGCGGCTGTCCCCGCCCCACTGAATCTGCCACTGCCGGAGCACACAGCCAAGTTGTCATGTTGTCGCCGAACGACACATGGATGCATGCTGCCTCCGGCTAGCAGAGCAAATTCACGAGTACATCATAATCACCACGCCTACTCTACACGGTAGTTAGTACGCCTACAGGTAGGCCTACAAGAACAGATTTCCGTTTACGTACGGGTACATTGTATAGCACGAACGTCGAAATAAGCGTTGAGGTCGGTTGACAATTAAACGTTTACCAGGATATTACCAAATGAATTAATACATACGATGCGTAAGCTAGTTATAGTGCAAATTGAGTAACCTCATCTTAATTCTGACTTATCGAAGTAGATAATGAACGGAGTTGTCTGACTACTGTAAGCTTATTTGTATGTTCGTGTTCACGAGTATTTATTAACCGTCTGTGTTGCCTGTTAAACGCGACCGGCTAGACGACGTAGGCCTACGGACGATTTTTTCCAATAATCGCACTGCAGCCAGACGAGAAAAAGACTCGCCATTCAAACGACTTATGTCATCATGAATTTAGACTTCCGGCGAATAACTGTACTTCATCGCAGACATAGGCCTATGCAACTTTATAGTAAAGACTGTGGAAATTAAGATCATGCAATTAATCGTTTAGGATTGATAAAATTTTAATCGTTAAATCGTGACCAGTCACATCACTAGAGCACATTATAAAGTACCGGCATAGCTTGACAAACATCAGAAATTGATTCACTGTCTCCGGAGAATGTATGGAATTGGATAAAACAAACATTAGTCAACAGGGCCTACTAGCGGGTGATGGTACCTTCCGCAGATCTGTTGATCAACATATGATATTCCTATGGTGTTAACTCAGCATCGTATCTGCCAGTTAAGTTCACAGAAAAATTCCATTAACCTTGTTAGTAAACCGATCCACAACTAGCTTGTTTCAGATACAGTTCAGCAGTTGTTCACTAAGCAAACAAACCAGAAAATAAATTTCAGCACGTTTTTGTAAATGTACTGAGGTGCAAGCAACACAGTTCTCTTCCAAGTTTATGACAACACTTTACTAAATGCAGCAATACTACAGTCAAACAGACAAATTATCAGTCACGGACAACGAGTCTCAAAACATCATGCCTATATACACTGTGTCTGGTAAAAAACTGACCCCGTAGACATCATGCAATAAAAATGAGTATCGATAACAAAATATCAAAATATGGTAACTTTATTACCAATATGGTGTTACATACTGCAGTCACTCAAGCATAAGTGACGTTTGCTGATGCAATAAAAATAACGTAAACAATAACAAAATGTTTTCTGCAAACGATCGCATTTCAACTTAACTGTTGAGACAAGAGAAAAAGTATGGTGCTAAAAAGTTTATCGCAGAATTTCCTAGCAAGCCACGGACACTGTCAGGATTAAACAAACGGCTCCATAATACTGGACACTTCATGTTTTGAGGCAACCTCACAAAAACCCGCTGTAACTATCGTTTCCGTAGATAGATTTAGCTGCAATTTGGCACTTTGATTATCAATAAATCATGCATTGTTGATGCAAAAGTTTCCCTGAATCAGATGTTTGTTGAAGTTATGCAAATATACACACGGGTTTATATGTGTAACACCATGTTGGTAAAGGAGATATTTTGTCATCGATATTCAACAATCACTCGTCTAAGAAATATTTTTAACGAAATCTGGTGACAGCTACACAAATTTATTGGGGATTAAGTGCACAAAACTTTATTCAGATTAGTTCATATTTGACATTTTTATTGTAAAGAGTCTACCGGGTCAGTTTTTTACTGAACACAGTGTAGTATTAGCATAACTATAATAGTTTCAGCGATGAGAATCAGCTGCTCACATGTAATAAAGTAATGAACAACTAATTTCCAGGTCATGTAAAAATTCAAACAGTAACACATCTTTTGCTATTAACCCACTAACACTATCAAATGCAGCCAGAATAATGTTACGTTTATATATTTTTGAACAATTAATTTGAGTGGGCAGAGATGCAACATACAGGGTGCACACAAAACAGTGAACTTTAGTGGTTTTCCACGACTTTCTGGGACATTTTTGTGTGCATTTTTCTATGTACTTCCTGGACTGTAGAGTGAATACGAACAAGCTAGATTTTCAAACACATTTATTAATAAATTTATGGTAACCATGCAACATGTGCCAAATAACAGTTAACATGTAATGCAATAATTCATAAGTATATTGAACAACAGATCAAAATGTTTTTGACAGCAGAAAATGATAGCACTTGTAAAGTACAAAAACATGCCCATCAGATCAAATGGTTTACTTTCCATGAGTTTTCAAGACTAGAAATTGTGCATTTTCAATTCTATGACTTTTCACGATCTGAGTACACCCTGAATAAATAAAAGCAACCTGCAGTTGTTCGCAAGTTCAGAAATAAGCTAAACGACAGGTTACTGAGCAACTCCAAACTATGTCACAGATCATAGTCAGCAAATTTTTCTACCAGAGCAAAGTCATCATGACATTCGGCTGCAATTTGCTTAGCACCAAACACACATGATTATCAATTAACTTACTATACAATCCATACAACAACTTATCTATAGTAAACAAAGTCATTAACTCGAGCAGCGCGTTACAACAATCATACAGTCATCAATTTTGTGCAGAGAAAGTCTAATACTGATAAAGAGATACAGAAATTAAGCTGAAGCGCAGAAATACTGTGCACTTCCGAGTGGCAGGCATGTAATGCAATTGTTCCACAATCACAGTAAAAAACTGAATGTTCTATTGACTAGGCCACCATCGGTTTCCACTCAGTATACTGACTGACACACAACGATGGTTGGTAGGTTATTTGACAGTGACAGATTTGAAACGTTTTTTCTGTTTTCTGTTCTATGGGGCAAACGACAATAATGCAGGCGAGAGAGAGAGAGAGACAATCTGAACGACGACGACCGAAGTGTTGAGTCTTAATCTTCACCTTCGACCGGCTCATCTCCTTGTGTCTCAGATGTCCACAACTAGCAACAACAACACCAACTGCTATATAACTAGGTTTTTTGGGGGGTAAACAGATCTCAAAACCTAAAAAACAGCCCAAACTTAACCCAATTTTAGATTCTTGTTCTGGTAATAATGACAAATTATTTAATCATGGCCAAGTTTTCAAAATACTGAAATCTACAAATAATAATAAATTTGCACTAAAACTGCTGTTAACTCGCATTTATTTGATGTGGAGAGCATCTATTTAACAGTGTTCACTTTAACAACTGAAAACTAATAGAAATCCAAAAACCTATCAAGTTGGCTCTTTTTACGAAAACCGGTTTGACCCAAAACTCACTAGGTTGGGTTTTTAAAAAAACTTGGGTGTTTTGCAACCCCCTCTGCAACAATGTTCACTGACAAAAATGCATTCTAGTCAAAATATTTCACCAGATTATGAATACTCTACACAGCATGAAACTGTTATCAGAGAATAAGGATAACACCAAAAAGAAGAACATTTCACCGATACAAACCACTGATACACAAGTAATCCCAGGAGTCTGGAATTATGAAATATATGGACAACCGACATAAAGCTACCAAATAACAATGCCCCCCAGCAGCATCAAAATGGCCATATACACTGTGTCCAAAAAAACATCCAGAACATTATCAATTGTCACTTGAAGAAGGGATACCCAATTTTAATAAATTTCGGTATGATTATTTCTGGCACAACTGGCCATCAAATGTCCGTTCAATATTTCACCTCACCCAATGTCTGCTTCTGCACTACCTGGTGAAAACAGAACCAACGAAATACGTTGAAATAAACAGAAATGCATCAAAAAGCATCCCCAACATTATCGACTGTGATTTGAAAAAGAATTGGCAGGTTTTAGTAATTGTTGATGCAAACATTTTTAACACTACTTGCCATCAAATGACTGTTCTAGTTCCACCTCACCAAACGTCTGCTTCTGCACTACCAGGGAACATGGCTCCTATTACTCTGCAGAATTCATTTTCCCTGACTTTCCTTTAAAAGTGTAGATACAATCTGAGCGAAGCAAGCAGAAGAAATTCTGAACTGTTGTATGCAGTCTGCGTAAAACAGTTTAAACTTTTTTCTGCATCTTTGTTAAATTCTGCACCCGATTTTCCCTGACCGTAGGAACCATGTGGGTAAGCCCTAACAGGCAAAACAGGATAAAAATGCAATATTTTGTTGGTTGTTTCCCTGAGTAACAAACAATGACAATGAGTGCGGTGGAAAATTGGATAGTTATTTGATCGCCAGTTGTGTCAGAAATATTGGTATCAAAAATTATTAAAATCTGATAATCCGTCTTCAACTTAGAATCGAAAATGTCTGTGTTTTTTTCTGGACACTGTATATACATCAATAACACACGATACATCCATTGAGAAGCCCATTCACCGAAGTTTACACTAGTCCTCAAAACTAAACTTCTGGGAACTGTTCTGGCAGTATATTGCAGAATACTAGTCGTCATAGTCGTATAATTCCTGCCAAAAAATAGCCCAAAAGCAATGGAAATGAAACATGACAGATATTGTGACTGAATAGTAGAGATGACAGGCAGACGAAACAATGACATATGGGATATATAAGCACAAATGCCTACAAACAACACAAACCGTCAGATTGTCTCGCAGCAGTTGCATAATGAGTGTACTATCTTTATATGACTCTTCATTTAGTGTGTCCAGCTCGGCGATCGCATCGTCGAAAGCCTGAAACAAAAGTGGCTCAAGATATTACTTCATCAGACAAGCAAGATTCCTCTCTCCGTGGTTCTGGAGCATTACAAGCTGGCAAAATTCATCATAACTTAACCTAAGCAACTATGCACTACTTAAACTACTTCCATATGAAAATTTATGTGTAAACTTGCAATCATGACACAAATTTATTGCTGTTACTGATATTCCAGATCTGTCCTAGCTTCCAAAACACATGCTGAAGTCACAAAATCTTCTCACAGCATAAGAAACCTTCCAAGTTCAATATATATATACATATATCATAACTAATCCAAAATCCAACCTAATGACGAAATTCAAATACTGCGAGCAATTCAATTTAAGAATAAGCAGTCACATGTGAGCTCACATTGTAAATGGCAGACAAGACAAGACTGTAACAATTAAACAACAAATCAGAAAAACTTTTGTGGATGGATGGACATACATATGGACATCAAGACCGACTTTCATTATGCAGACTGTCTATATAAACCACGTATGAGAGTGTACAAGTAATGCTCAAGACGCAACACAGCATCAGATGTCTACCTGCTTGGCGAGGTGACATGCTCTATCAGGTGCGTTGAGAATTTCGTAGAAGAAGACGGAATAGTTGAGAGCCAGACCGAGCCGGATAGGATGCGTTGGCTGCATCTGATCTTTGGCGATGTCCAGCGCCGACTGGTAAGACTTCTGAGACTCGCCCACTACGGCTGCAACACACATACACACACAGGCTCTAGGTCAACTCTAGCATTCTTCTCAACATCCTCCGTCGCAGATTAATGCAGATTAGGCTGGTCAGCTGAAGTAACTTCTTGTAAATGCTAAGGCAGAACTTTTGTAGGCTAAATCATCTGATGCCTGTCCAAATAACGATGTCAGCTGTCACAGCAAAATCTCAGTTACCTCCAAAAATCTTCAAGCATTCACTTATCAAGGAATAAAGGAAATCCAAGAGTTGAGTTACATATATTGCTTCAAAACTGATGGCTATCTCTGTCCAGTGTTCACATAAGCTTCTTATTTGTCTCTGTCGATCTGTTTGTCCACAAAACTGCTCAAATGGATTCTGGCAAAATTTTTTGGTAGAAATGGGTCAGGACATGGCCCAATGAACAGGTTTGTCCATAACAAGCTAAAGGGCCTGCAGGCACAGTACATCATAGAAACTGTCAGAATTTACAATAAGTTATAACATATGCCTCTGAAACCCCTACAGCTGATACATGCAGAAGACAATTGCTTCTGCAAACATGTAGCAGTAATTCTGAGCACAACTAGTAAGCCATAATTCCAACAACTATCAGATTCATCAGTAAACACCCAAGTCACAAGTTTTAACAGTTAAACTTTATACATCACAGCTGAATAAGGACAGTTATGTTAGCATCATCTGAACCACATACATAGTGCGTACTAGGGACCAATGTGAGAAGTCTAACGTGAACAACAGACATGTGCAAACTTACTGTTCTTGTTGGCACCGGTTGCCACTTCGGCGAGATATCGGTAATAGTCACCCTGCATCTTCAAGTAGAAAACCTTGCTCTCGGCGCTGCTCGCCTTGGCAACCAGAAATTTGTCCAGCAGACCCTAATCCACAGACATTTTACAATCTAGCACGGGCAGTTCAGCTCAAGTCAGTCAAGTAAACTACCAAAACAAATGCACATCGAACAGCCCTGCACACTTTCACCATTCTGACACGATTGCAGGCACTTGCACTGGGAATAAAACTTGGTACCAGAATATTGGTCAGGCAACCCTATTTGCCTGTTCAGGCAGTTTTTCGGCAAGACGTACTGTTTAGCCACAATATATATTACAGACAACAAACAACAGACAGACACAACCTCATACAATAAACACAACTGTTACTTCGGTCGGCTAAAAAATGCAATAAAAGAGCAATAATTATATTTACCGTGTGCATGCACGGTCCGTTTGCGATCAAAAAGTGTTATTTACCGTGCACAGTTCGTTTACGCTTACTGACAGCGTATAAGCGGAGAGTTGCGTCGACACTTCTATGTTTACACTGTGCCATTAATTAGTTATGAATAAAAAACTCAAACTCGAGAAATAGTCGATCCTGGTTTGACTTGAAAAATTTCAACTACTGAATATTCTGGTCAGCTGATATTCTGTTTCCAATCATTTCTACATTTGCTACGAAAAACTTGCTGCAAGGCTGCCCAAGAAACCACCCAAGGTGTCAGTGCTTAGATGATGCAATCCAATAAAGATATTATCATGAAATCGCCTTCAGATGTTCGAACCATGGGTGGGCACAGAAATTAACCCCGGCTTTAATGGACAGACCTGTGCGAAGGTGCGTGCTTGCACGGTCAATAACATTTTCTGCGCAAGATTAGACCGTGCGTGAGCAAGGACCAAGGACAGAGCTCTTTCCCTTCTACACGAGATCAGATAACCAGTCTCAAGCAGTGTATAATTCTTTATTTCTCTCCACGTTGTTGCTACTCACATCTATCATGTAGATTAATGGTATAATAAAAGACTTTGTTATGCACACGGCCAGCCGTATGTATAGAAAAGGGCAACGACGTACACGACCGGCTGTGAACAAATTAGAAAATTTCTATGCACACGGCCAAGTACGATTGCAGTATTTTTATACCACCTAAAATCTAAAATGCTCATTTTGTCTTACATCTGTAGGCTTTCCTGTGAGACAAAGTTATTATGGTCTGTACTAAAAATCTGCCAAAACTGGAATGGCCACAACCACAAAACGATATTTTAGACGCGGAATCAAGATTTTAATAAATTTAGATACACACCGCTAGACAATGCAAAAATGACGAAACCAGTGCATGCCGCACATGCTTAGAAACAGAGATAAAATGCCAGATATCGACGCCGAGACACAATTTCAGCCACATGCCTGGACAGTGGACACAAAGGGTGCGTATGTCAGATGCTTAACTGTAGGCCTACATCGCTCATGTTGTCAATGTTTCAGTGCCTGCACATTCATTCACTGCCACTCGTTCTTCACTGGCCAAGCTTACAATCAATGAACGACACAGGGTTCCCACTCAAATGACAGAATCAAAATTTAGGTCTTTTTCAAAACTTTTTTAGCACCATAAAAACAAGAAAAACCTATCGACGCACTTAGCTAAACTACAAGTACCTGAGTTATTTTAGTGAGAAAAACATGATACATGAAGTATAACCTGACAGATTAATGATGTATATCAATCAAACACATAATATTTATATAAAAACAATTCCAGTACTGGTAATTAAGCACAAACGGTACTGGAAAAAATTATGGATTCAGTATCTTAGTTTTCAGAATAACACTAGCAAAAATCAGGACTTTCATGACTTTTTCAGCACCCATGTCCCAATTTCAGGACTTTTCAGGTCCTGAAAAATGAAAAGTCAAATTTCAAGACTTTTTCCGGACCAGTGGGAACCCTGATGGCAGAAATTTCTGTGAAGTCTGTTTGTCACGACCGTTCTCATCTGGTCACTATTTTTTCATTGGCCGTGTGCAGATGCCGGGACGATTCTAGTTTACGGACGCATCCTGTAAACGACATCGTCGCGCAAGTCCATATTGCAGTGTAAGTTAGCCCGCAAGGCACAAGTGGCAAGAAGAAAAAAGGACACACATTATAGCGACACAGTGACGCACACAGACGGCGTGAAGCTTAATGCGTAGTAATACACATAATACACTTGAGCAGCCAGCAGGCACAGCCCGCACAGCCTGAGCAGCCAGAGAAAACAGACACAGTCAACAACTCCCGCCATCAACTGCGCCAGCAGGACGACACGGCCTGACTACTGTAAACACTGCTACTGGAGGAGGAGTCAGTGGACTACTTTCTGTGACCTGTATACGCGGACGTAGGCAACTTAAACCTAACGACAGTACACAGGATATCATATCGATGAAAGCATGCTGAATAAGCGATAAAATAGCACAATGTAACAAGGTTAGATATGCAATTATGACAAATAAAATAATAATTGACGGTTATAAATGTTTGACAGCAAAAATGACTAAAAATAGCGTATAAACAGGGCGCGTCAGTAAACTGAAATCTACCCCACATGCCTAATTTGCCTATACATACGACCAGCCGTGTGTATAGACACTGTGATAATAAAATGTAACAGTTCTTTCAAAAACCAGTGTTTAATTCAATGATACGCACTGCAAAAATGCACCGCCATCTACAATTACAGTCATTCTGTAACGACCCTAAATACCAGCATTCCTCGAAATGTGAAATTAACAATAAACTTTTCCCAACAGAATTTTTCCCGGACATTCCACTGACAGCTGTCCAAATTTGCAACATTTCCGTAGTTTCCATACTGTCAAGAATAATGGGTGTTTATTAAGCATCTTGTAATTATGCACATACTGCATGTCAACGAGGTTAGGGACTTATTAAACAGTGCGTAGAAGGCCACACCCCCTGCACGGCTGGATGCCAGTGAACATGTGTTCAATTACAGCGGCGCAGCAGCAGCAGCAGCATTAGCCACTGACGCATCATCATCATCATTACTCACTCACCAGTACGTCACCGCAAATGTCGTTTAGCTCCTTCTCCACGGTCTCGCGGTATTCCTTCGCCATCGTCTTCTTCCGATCAGCGCCGTCCGTCTTCTGCTCGATGCTCGAGATGACCCGCCATGACGAGCGCCTGGCACCGACCACGTTCTTGTAGGCGACCGACAGCAAGTTCCGTTCCTCGTTGCTCAGCTCCGCTCCCATCTCCGTCACCTTCTTCATAGCGGTCGCCATGTCGTCGTAGCGCTCCGCCTGCTCAGCCAACTTCGCTTTCTGCACCAGCTCGTCTTTCTCCGAACCACCAGCCATCACCGCTTGTCAAAATACACAACACTTTACAAGATTACTTTACAAGATCAAAGATGATGTCCGAAACTATCTACTACCACGCGACTGCAGCAAGGCGCGGGATAACTGGCTGGGCTGCCGGGTCGCTCATCACACCGACAAACACTCCGCCGTGATATATAGCTCCAAATAACGACTAACTGGCAGACGACAGTCGACAACCGGCTGCGGACAGGCCGTCAAAAATCTACAGCGGCATGCGACAGAGATATCTCAATGTCGAAAAAAAGCGTGTCTGCACCTGGCATGTCGTCGGATTGATTTGGAAACGCCTGCCGGTAACGTTGAATGTCTGCGGGCCGCTACACTAGCCCAGCGGCTTCGAGCACTTGCTCAGCTCCAGCCTCCCTCTAGCAGAGCACTGCTGGCCGGCTGCTGGACTGGAGTCGTTGGACTGCCAGGCCCACCCAGGCACTCGCCCCATGAAAGTAGTACGCTACGCCGGCATATACGACCGCGCAATAATACCGTTGCCAAGGTCATCGATAAAAATAGCTTGATCGGCCGTCGACTGAATTCGATGGAGATAAATAAGTAGGGGCAATGCTTATCAGGTATGTGTAATGTAAATTTTATGTATTTTTAATTTTTGTAGTTTTGCTATGTAAATAAAAACAGCAAAACGCCACAAAATGGTTTAAAGATAATAAAATCAATTTGTGATAATGACTAACATGAACGCAAGCAGCCAGAAGAAGTCTCTGCACTCTTTGTGCTCGGTTTCGTTGATTAGTCTCACTTTATCTATCGATTGAGACGTCGTGTTGAATGTGCTTTCTGTGTGCTTGTTTGTAAACATACAAAAACTTTGTCTTTAATTTACATTAGTGTCATTTAATACTATGTAACTGAAATAAAACATTGTTATTTTAAAACGTTTTCAAACAGAACAAAGATGCCAACAGATACCAAACGACTTCCGGTGCCAGAAAATAGCAAATCACCATGCGTGTTTTCAGACGTCACTCAGACGCACATAGTAAAACTGTTTTATTGTTTTACATTTATTTTAGGTTATTATTAAGGGCTGAATTAACCTGTACTTTTACCGCTATCGTTTATGTGTTATGTGTTTTATTCTTGTTTGTAATATTACCAATAATTAGTAGATATTTAGTTGTATCATTTATTGGACCTATGTTATTTTGTTTTTATGCAACTTTGCATTTTGTTATGTATTTTTGTAGCTGACATATACCAGACAGCGTTCTGATGGCAGGTTGTTCAGTGAGCATCGACCAATCTGTACGTGGCTTCATCATGTATTTTATATCCCCTTGTCATTTATCTTACCATAGGGGTGGCACTAAATACCACAAATTACCAAAAACATTTTCGACAGTTATCGATACTGAAAACCTACCCCAAACTTTTAACCATAATTAAAAACTATCGAAAACAAGTTGGTTGTTTTTGGTAGCATTCATTATCTAGTGTTATCGCTCCATAGCACAACTTCTGCCTTATTTCTTCTGCATGATATAAAATTTTGCATTATTTTTGACACTAATGGCATTTTGTTGATGCACTCAAAAACATACAGTAAACACCAAGCCAGCCATGAAAAAGTTAAGAACTGTAAAAGTGTAAACAACGAAACATGACACTGAGAGAGATGGAGTAATCTCTCCAATGTATCTCTGTTGCTTTTTCATCATTTCATGCACTCTGTGTTTTTTAGTAATTTTCTGTAGTTTGTTTTGTTACATGTTATGAATAAGTGAGATATAGGGCAGATAAATGTCATTGCTATAATGTCCCACAGAAAATTGTTTTCCATATAGTACTGTTATTTTGTGTTTAGTTGCTAATGTTGGTGTTGTCACTGAAACGCGTGGATCAGCTTACATTGAAATGGGCCAGACCAAAGTCATCTGCTCTGTGTAAGTTGTCGGCTGATGCATCCTGATTTGTCTGAGTTTATTTGCAGCTTTTCATTCCAACGTCACAAACTGTGAGGGTTTTATGACATTATGATTTTATATATTTGTACACATGTGTTTAGTACACTTAGATAAGGGTGCAAATGACAACAAATGTCATATCATTTACTTGTGAAACACAGGCCAATAAACAGACACTCACACTGTGTTATTGGCCATTTTTCACTCAAACTCAGATTAGCTCTTCTTCTTCTCGTTAGTCTTGGTGAGAACGGTGGTACCGGTACTGAGATGTTCTGTTTTCTCTTTGTACGTAACCAGGTGCCCACTGCCCAGGTTAACTCAGCCTGGCCATCCCTCTGTGAGTAAGCACAAATACTTGTAAAAGCAGGAGGGTAAAAGGCACACAGTGTGATGCCTCAGCCCTGTATCCATCATGTTGCAGTTTAAACAGGTGTCTGACTCGTGGCTAAGGAAATTCGGATCAGTGCTACAGGACTTGTAGTTCAGGAAGGACGTTAACAAGTCCGTAGATAAAGGTTGTAATTTGATGCATTTTCATAGCCTGTTAGTTTCTGTACTTATTAGCTACCTTTTTGATCTGTGAGTTTATTCAAAAGTGGAGCCGGCTCTACATATTTTGAGCTTTCTATGATGTAGCTTTGGTCCACGTGAAGCTAAGTTCAGAGATGAGTTCAGTCTTGTGGGTCAGTTGACATGTGAGCTCAAGTATGCTACATTCTCCGACTATCAGCGTGGTCAACACCAGCAGGGACGGGCTGAGAAAGAAGCCAGCATGATTGTCAGGGAGGCTTTGGCTCCCGCTGTCCTACTGGTCTGTAAAGTGTTGCATCTCCAATTACAATTTGTTCCTGGAAAATATCTGAATTATTATTGTTATTTTATATTGAGAATTGCAGCCACAGCTGTGGCTATGCATTCTGCATTATTGTGTATTATGAAGTAAATTGTGGATTGTGCTATGTTGATCATTTTTTTGCACACTTCTGTTGGTTTCCGAGTTTTTTTGATGAACTGCGATTATGATTTTTGGGATAATCTGGATTTGTTGTTGATCTAGGATTTATTTATATCTATATGTTGTACTTGGTATCTTTTTTTAGTTGATAAAATTTCATGTATGTTTTTTTTTCATTTTAGGACAAATTTCCAAAAGCAAAGATTGAAGTTTTCATCATAGTTCTGGAAGATGGTGGCAGTGGTTAGTTTATTCTCCTTTTTGCAAGTCTTCTAATTTTGTGAATTGTATTGCTGTTTAATAACTTGTCCCCTGATGTTTTGTATTACTGCCACAGCTACTAATCAAACTGTTCGTTGTAGGGAACTGGTTTAACTTGGAGTACCTGTAGAAAAATGGGTCAGCTAATTCAGCTCTAGTTGGATGACACATTTTCGTGTATTTTTACACCACAGTAAAAATACAAAATGCATGTTATCTGTATTTTGATCACATTGACTGCGTGATCAGTGTAATTCCATGTTCCTCCAGATATTTGTGTAAATACTCGTCCGTTTTCATCAGTTTTTTTGTTTTTTATTGTGAAATTTTCTGATTTGTTTCATACCGTAGACAATATTGGCTGTCATTTTTGTGTGAGGGGTCAGATCTTTCATATTTTATCACAGGACAGGGCTCTTCTAGCAGTCAAATAATGCACCACTGGAAATTTTTACTACCTTAGCATCTTAGTTTAATTTAAGGTTATATGACCACACTGTAGCTTAAATTAAGTTTCAATAACCCAAAGGGTTGAATAACTCACATTCAGATGGATGCATTGGGCCACACGTTGAGTTGAATCCACAATGCTGTCTCTCGCCAGTTCTTGTCTTTCAGAGTTCCTGTTTTTCAGATCCCATCTGACGATGTCCATCGAGTTTTTTTTGGCCATCCCGGCTTTCTCTTGTAGCCCATCAGTTGCCACTGTTAACAGTTTATGGTAATTGATGTGACTGGTTGCTGTACTTTGCTGTTATGCATTGTCCTCATTGTCCCGTGTGGGTTACCGTGTTGTTACTGTGGGTGTTGTAGCATTGGCTGCAGCAATTTCATGTGCATCACTCGCTCTGTCTGACGGTGGAATTGAGATGTTTGATCTAGCCATTGGCCTGTCTTTGGTCAGTTGCTTGTATACTTTCAGAGCCGTAGCTACCAGGGCAGAGGTGAATTTGATCTGGGTCCAAGGGGGTCGCCAAAAACCTGTTTTAGATGACGACAAACTGCATTTGTTAATTGCTAAAGTAACTAGCACTCACTCTAATCCTATCCCTGACCATGGCAGTCTTTTGGAATGGTGGCCCTTTGGAATGAACTGTTATATCCCAAATGTCCAGGCCAAGTAAGTCTTATACTTCCCCAAAACAAATGTGTGGCTATCCCTGCATAGTACTGTATCTAGCATCATATTTTTGATCTTAAATTTTGTCTTGTGTTCTGACTTTGTAAATGTGATTGTGGTGTGCCTCTGCAAATTATTGTCATCTTAAATGATATTTGATTGTCATTCTGTGGCACATAAGAAGTTCTCAGCAATTCTTAACAGAACTGGGAATCCCAGGCATAGGTTTGAAATCAGCAAGATACTGTTAAAGCTGTGGAATACTGGAAAGAGAAGTAACTGGTGCATGTGGCTCTTGTTGCTCCGGGACTGAGAGAAAGATGCTAGCAATGACGAAGCATAAGTGAAACAGCCAGGCTGTTTGTATACAACATTGGCATCGAGGTTGCATGATAAAACACTTTGCCTGTCAAACTGAGCAATAGCTCTTCTGAAGCAAGCAGTTTGTTGCAGCCTACATTCACTCATTTTCTAGTACTAGAATAATGTGTAACCGGATAACTAGCTCAGAATTGTAGAAGTTAAGTTTCTTTTAGCAATGGTAATTAGTAACATTAGTAGTATTAGCTTTATTGCTGTATTAATGGTGGTAGTAGACTTGCCTGTTGTTTGTCTATACTGTAGCGGCGCTATGGTGATGTTACACTGATTGATACAAGCCGACAGGAGGAAAGCGACTTGAAGGCAAGTTGCAATTTTATCTTTGCATATCTTTCTGTATTTGTCTGTAGTCTGTGGTTTACAACTGAACTGAAAGTTGATGAGTGATTGATAAATTGACTGATTGACTGACTGATTTTTTCATAACAGATGTATGCGTGTGTTGTAAAGAATAGTGTTAAGGTATTAGGCTGTAGTTACTTGTATCAAAAAAGTTTTTAAAAAATTATTTTACGTTAAAATATTTGGAAAAAAATCTTGAAACATGTTTAGTACGATTGGGAATGGCTTGAAGGTACACCTTTTCCAAGATAAGTAGAAAATTGTCTTAGCAGCTGCAGATTCTCATTGTGGTTTATAGAACTTTTCCGGCTAAAATATGTAACAAGGACAAGTTGCTCATTTGCTGATTAACCTCTACTATCTTTGCTATATTGTCTTTTGTAGATCAAAAAAGTGGGCTTTATTTTTTGTGGAAAACAGTTTTTAAACGAATTTTTTGTAAAAGTGAACTTTTGTTGAAAAGATTGCCATGTTATATGTTTATATTCAAGGAGGAGGAGTCCAATGGAAAGGATGAGCTCTGTGACTGTATAATGACCGTAGGATATTTGCCATCACTCTGCCAGATCTCAGCCATCAAACAGAGTGGTCTTATTGATGTCGAAACCTTGCAGCTGGTAAGCAGCTCCTGCATGAAATTACCATAGAATTTATCTGTTTGTCTGTTGGTGAAATACCTAAGCCCATAACTTTGCTTGTGCTTAAAATGTTTAATTGTCTGCTTTTTCTCTGCTGAGCTTGCCTTGTTTAGTTGTCACTGAACAACCTTCTGCTTTTTTTCTGAAATAAATAATTGTGTAAATGTTTTAGAGCTGCAGAAATTATTGATTAATTATATGATTAATTGTTGAATAATTAAACAATGAATAAAATTTTGATTTCTAAAGTTCGATTAAAGTCACTTTGATAAAAACATAATACAATGGCATTTTATGACAAGCGTCTGAAACCATCATCTGATTCTTGTCCTGAAAACATGCATTTGGAAACAAGCTACAGTGGCTAAGTTATATGTTTAACCTGTTAGTGAAATACATTTTTGAGAGAGAGAGATCGTAGACTCTTTGACCAAAATTTTTTAAAACGAAGACTGCATTGTATATGTAATTCAGGTTCTAAGTTGTATCAACTGTCAAATTTCACTGAACAGCTGGAGATTTTGCCATACTTCTGTAGCTGCAATGTTCACGTGGTACTGTATGCATTGCAGTGTCTGAAGGAAGCGGCAGACACGTGCTGTGAAATTCATGCTGTGCTAAAGAACCGACTTTTGACGACCATCACGCGCCAACTACACGCCAGCGAAACACCAGCATTGTGATAGACAGGACACTTCTTAGCACACACTCTCAATTTCTAGACAGCAAAACTATGATAGACTGGACACTTGTTAGCTCATTTTCTCAACTCAGCACCATGATAAACTGGACAGATTTCAGCACATACTCCCAGCAACACTATCATACGTTGGACACTTGTTAGCACGTTCGCTCAGCTCAAGCCTGTGATACACTAGACACTTTACTGCACATTCTCTGACTCTCTAGGCGGCAACACTATGATACACTGGACATAACTCTAGCCATTGGCTCGGCTGTCTAGTATCTGACTCACTTCAAGACTGTTTGTATATGAACGTGTTACTTTCCAGATGCATTTCTTGATGTTGGTTGATGGTTTTACATTTTTTTTGTTTCTTGAAGAGTCGTTTTGCGTTAAAATGTAATTGCAGATGTATTTGTTGTGTGCTGACACTCTTCAACTAAGCTAAAGTATTTATACTGTTATTTACTTGAATTTATTGGACTCATTTTCGTTACACTGGAGTAAATTAGCCTACATGTGTTTAAGCGCTTTAAAGCTGTTGGTTGCGTGGAAAGAACGTTATTTAGCCTGCAGAAGCTGTGGAACAGCAATTTCTAAAAGTTTGCTTTCATTGGGGACATACTATGCACCGTTTTACATTTCTGAATTTGAAGTGGATGACGTTGGCTGTCTATTAGGTCGCAGACACAGACTCACAGCGCTGGGCTCTCACTGTAAAACAGTGAGGGACGGAATGCTCTCCTCTGAAGCATGGGCGTGGTGCCGTCGAGGCCATTGACCCCGTAGGTTGATAGACCATTAAGTCCAGCTACAGTTACCTTTACACACAACCAAATTCGACCAGCTGCTATTAATTCTTAGTTTGTGGTTTAAAAAAAATGCTTCTTGAAGTTCTTGATGGAATTTTCAACGAACTTTTTTTGAATAAAAACACTTACATAACCTAAAAACGTTTATGTCTGTGGTTCCACACGCTAGCTGCGGTGACTCGGAACGCATGATCGCCGACCGTGGGCGGCGCCAGAAAGGAGGGGGGTGGCTCAGAG
>Ga0209367_1000288_pt1 | contig 45102 bp, 28 predicted proteins | sample WorMetLIZISLAND2_FD_187412 | JGI IMG/M metagenome (GOLD analysis project Ga0209367, IMG submission 187412) | Marine gutless worms symbiont microbial communities from Max Planck institute for Marine Microbiology, Germany - Olavius geniculatus... ... | reverse complement strand
GCGGAAAAATCGAGAAACTGCGTGCTAAATTGCTCAGTCGGAGCAGCACTAAGGACACCGGATTTGACTCCAAGTATACCACTTGTTTATGGAAGATCGAAGAGGTCGTCGGACAGTGCGTTGCCTTCTTGACCTTATTAGAAGAAACCAAACAGTGTAATCTCAAACATTGTGCTGTAGCTTAGACATCTATATACGCTACTGGTGACGCATTGATCTTTATTATTGTGATCTTGGGTTAGTTTGATGCAGAAATTTCTGTTACGGTGTGTTGGCTTCTTGATCTCAGTGTAGTACGGAGCTGCGTGAGATCATATTAGCATTTAGACGAACGGAACTGCGCGCGGTGACAAATTAACGCGATGGCTTGAACTGTGATATCTAACGGGGAAGGTGGCGGGAAGGTAACCGAGCCGGCAGTCGTCGTCGTCGTCGTACAACCCATAATGCTTTGCTGCTTCCGGTTTTACGGTCGAAATCAAACGCAATCCGGCGTCGAGTGGGCCGCAGGCGCAAGCATAAACTGGGCAAATTGACTGGTTTATTTGGAGCTTTAGCGACCGTCGCGGGGCCGGGGACGTGCCGGGTTTTGTTCCGACCCTTGACTGACCTCTCAAGATCACAGCTACTGTAATAACCATTTGCCGCCCGGTTTGTATATAGTGGGGTGGCGCTTTTGGTATACCGCAAATAAGGTGTACAACAACACAATGGTGCATTTGCTATACTGCCACTGCTATACGTTTAAGTTTTTGGTGTACTGCTGTACCAGTGGGAGTTTTTGGCGTACCTTTAACACCGCTGGGTGTATCACAATACCACTCATTAGGGTATATATCAGTACTTAGAGACACGTAAGCTGAATAAACTGTAATAACTATTCGCCGCTGCGGTCTGTCCGTCTGACAGTGAGGGTTAATGTCACGCTTATTTTAGCCGGTCGTTTTCGTTCGTAGTTTTTTTATTCTTTTCGAGTCGTGTTGCTCGGGTACGTACGGTATCATGGGCCTAAATACATTTATTTACGCTCTCTGACACTGTGACACAGAGCACAGAGCAGCACGCACACACTGAGAAAAAAGCAGAAAGGATTAAAAAAAACAGAAAAAAATGAGAAAATGCTATAATAAAAAATATTCGTGAAGAACTGAAGAATAGGTCACGGTGGTAAGCAACTGATCTTTCAGACGCTGCGTGTCTTTTTTCTTACAATGCTTGCCATCTTTACTCTGTCATGTCATTTTACACTCTTAACAGTAGCCCACTGTACGTGAAATAATTGTGGAGTGCACAATGTCAATGCATGGGTAACCCACTTAATCTGCGGCGCAAAGGATGGTGTTAAGAACTTTAATGGCTTAAAAGCTACGTTGCAGAGAATGCTTTTGAGTTGGCGACGAAAACAGGACATAAAAGGCGAATGTCCAAAGGAAGGGTATTCTAAAATAATGATAATAGCGCGGTTACTGCATGGGAGAACCGAAATACGAGCGGACACGAGGGACAGTCAGCAAATTGGAGTACGATGAGCGCAGAGTACGAAGTGTATTTCTGGTCGTTTTCAACCACTTTCTATTTTCTCTGCACGGTCACTCCCATCCAGTAACATGTCTTGACATTTTTGCACCGAACGGATTATTACACGCAAAGTTCGTTAACTTTTGGCACAGTACTGTATTTTGCTTACTTATTTTTTTTAGTTACCTACTCTTAGATGTAATCGACCACGTCTTAAGATAAACGAAACATTAAAAAACTAAACCGTAAAGTGATGCGTAAAATTTTAACGAGCACCGAAAAAAATAACCGGTCTGCGTGGCCGAAAAGAAATACGGCTGGGCAAAGCTTGAGTTGAAATATTCAGAGTCAGACGGCGTCGGCGCCGCTCTGGAAAGATCCGGTGTGAGCGACGATGAAATATGGGCACGTCTGAGACGGGGTGGACAGCGGGTGGACAGATGTCCGGCATATTTATGATTGCGTGTCACGAGACGCCTCCGACGTGTGATGTATATGTGTGGGGTTCCAGCTGTTACCTGCAGCAGCAGCGGATTATGTATTACGTCACAGTTCCGGCAGCAGCAGAAGTTTTGTTGATCGATGTTTTACTTCCACTGTTACCTTTTTCTTTAATATTCAAGTTGTTACTCAAAAAACCGTTTTACTTTTATTCTGGTAAAATGTTAAATTATTTCGTACTTTTGGTGAAAATGCTGTAGGACTTAAGTAGTTAACATTAAAGAACAATTATTTCTAACTTTAAGCTTTTAGCATCGTTTCGTACTAACTTAGGGTATTATTAAACTATTAATTGAAGTTTCTATGCTCAGCAATTTTTAACGTTTTTTTCTATTTTTAATTACGCCGTAATACGTACATGTACCAACAAAAGAAAAAATCAAATATGTTTAAAAATGTTTTGTCTTCTATTTCATTTTATGTTAACGTAAGACGCATTTTACTATACGTAAAAATTGAAATTATAATTTTCAAAAATGTTCAAGTACAAAATATTACAAAAAATTGGTTTACACATAAGCACCGCCTTATTCTACTTTTTTATTATCTTTATTATCAGACTTTTGACGTTATTGCGTTGTGGTAATTGTGTAGACCTACCACAATGAAAATGCGTTGCAGGTGAACGGGTCTATGTGGGAGCTAGGTGATGCTCTGTGTGATACTTGGGTAGCGTTGGATGTCGGATGTTGCACTGCTTCCATACTTCATCTTGCCGCCATCAGCGTCGACAGGTGACAGCACACTGTAGCCTTATGGGGTGTTTACACGATCCAGCAAACTTCCAGCAAACTTCCAGCAAATGTATTCAAAATACACGTGCTAATGCTGGACGTTTGCTGGACGTTTGCTGGACCGTGTAAACACCCTATTAGTGGTTAAAGTATGGGGAACGCGCTCGATCCCCCGCCTCTAGTTTTTAGTCCAAAGTGTTCCCTCACCTTAAGTTCCCAAAAGACGCAGTAAGGGGCCCAAAACCACCAACGGCGGCCCAAAGCCAAACTAGCGTTCTGCCACCGCATATCGGAGCATTTATTTATACTTTATACTGTATTTGTACTTTAATCACTGTATAGCCTAGTGGTAGACGTTCAGTAGTAAACAGACAAGAAACTTTAAACAATGTTTTGCTACTACACTCTGTCGCTTTAAGCCACAACAAAACTGTCAGGACGCTTCGCCGCTAAACGAAAGAAAAGTGGAAAAAAAGAATGGAAGTGACGTAAAAAATAGGAGATGCACATTCATATCGCATCCCGTTACATGTTCGTTTAATAGCAGTTGACAAAACGCAACCTCGTAAGAATTACAACATAAAAATGCGTTTCACAATAGGGCCTATACAACAAAAGTGTATGAACGAAATAAACACATCGCATGTCCGTGAGGAAGCTGAACATATTTACATACATATTGATTTATAAGAAAGATTTTCTAAATTTAAATGGTCTCTTAAATCCAAGCGTATGGTAGGCCTATGCATTTTCGTCGACATCACATGGTGCACATAGCAACTTAAACTCATAAACTGAATGAAAGCGACCGACAGCGTAAGGGGCCCATAAATCCGTCATATTTCAGAGGTTGCATTCATTCTTTCGTTTGTCCCTCTGCAGTGTGTGGACCTGTGCTAAATAATGCCACCCTATAGCCGGGTGGACGGCGCGAAACAAACGATTTTTTATCATTATTTATAAGCAAGTTGGTTAGTGGTCGATATAGTGGTTGGTCGAGGAATAATGTGTTCTCGTGACGCGCTGTTGAGTTGGAGGATGGGCGCCCATGCTGCACAGTGTTTCAGCGATTGCGGAGCGTTTATCTTTCTGGCACATCATCCGGCCCATGGTTCTGTATATGTGGAGATTCGTTCGACAGAAACCGGTCGATCGTTCAATTGCAGCACGTTATGGCATGGCACCACGTACTTAATTTGGTATGAAAACCATTCGGTATGCAGGATGACATATTATAGACAATGCCACAGTCTGAAAACCAAGAGCATAGAACTTGAGACTTGATCGAGACCAAAGCCGAAAATGAAAGCGAGTTAGGTTGAAATCCTCCGGTGCGCTGTATGCGCTTTTTCTTTTCGTCTCTTGGCTGTCAACAGTTGGAGCCATGTACTATGTTGCTCCATGAAGCGTGGTTTTGTGACAGCCGAATAATGCAAAAGTAACTGTTCAGTTCACTTCTTGGTGTTATCAGTGAGTAGCGTCGTAACAATGGCCAGAAAACGATTACCGTCTGTCCCCCAGTTTTAGTTTATCGAATTTTTTTTGGTCGGAAACAGCTGTGTCAAAAAGTACAACATTTAAAGTTAAAGTTCGTGAAATTTTTTATTTTAAAAAAATCAAAACAAAGTTGAAATTTTGAGTAACATAATCTCTTGTGTCGAAAATTTGCAACTTCCTGTTTCTTATTTTCTTCAACCGCAACGCCGCTCACTAGTATAGGCTATTTGAATAAGGTTGTGTTTTCAGTGAATGTGTGAAGCGCAGACGCCAAACGCCACACCACAAAATGCCGAAAGAGAGTTTCGGATAGAAATAAAAATCTTTATGACTTTAAAAAAATTCTACATGTTATTTCTGATTTTAAAACGTTCTGAACAGTCGGTGTACGATGTACGATATTTAGTGATGTCGAACTTGTATTAAGACTTTTGCTAGCGGTTTTTTTGAAATTTTAAAAATCATGAAATTTGCGATAATTTCAAACACCAATCTTATACTGCCGTCTTTTAGTTTTCTGACTAGTTACCGTTGTTACTGACTAGTACCTTATCACCTTGAATATAGTGTTTTTTCCATAAGCTGTATGAATACTAGCGGCAAACGAAAATCGTTCCGGTTGCCAAAACGTCAGCAAATCGATAAATAATTTGCGGAATATATAAATTATTAATTACTTTCTCAGCCAGCGATGTTGTTTCGGTCCTGAGATTAAGCGAGACTGCCAGAGTGTCTCCTATACGCTTCGTTTGGCCTCAGGTATCTCTGGGTTCGATGTCGTTTTCGTTCACAGAGTTTATCGACTAACTGCTGTCGCCCTGTCACCAGGGTCAGTGATTAACAATTTATCACGAGCATTCTATCTCTCTGCAGTCTCAAACAGCTACTGTATATCGCTCAGATATATTAAACACGGCTCCTACAGGCAATATTTCATTTTAATCGCATCATTTTCCGCGTTCGCGAACACCCAATTGACATCAATCTTAAGCTTACTTCGCTTTGTAGGTAAGTAGAAAAGAAAAACGGTAAATTTTATCCATGCGTTGTATATGATCGAATTAGTCATCTTGTGACCTACAACAAATTTTGTCCTGCCAGGTACTGAACTGAACTGAGATTATTAGAACACTCTTGCAGCTCGAAAGCTGAATAGCTAATAATACAGTAATACATGATTAACGGAATATACAAAACATGCAAAAATGTCGAAATAGAAAAAATAATATTTAGACAAAAATACAAACAAAAAAACAACAAGAACAATAGTCCCAGTAGTAACATTCAAATAAGTCAATAACTTTTTCAAACAATTATGACGGAAGGCCGGTAGACGTTTCTGGCTCGGTTTAATAAACTAAGAATAAAAAAATAATAATTTTACGAGAGTGGCATAATCTTCAGCAGTCACACTATTGCATATGTTCCGCCGAGTTTTGCCAGCGAATTAATTTCGGAAGACGGAAAGCTTTATTTTAAGGTAGTCGTAAAGTTATGATAAGCCTATACTTGGCGGCTTAGTTCTTTTCGTGCCTCGTGGTATTCTGATCGCATCGCCTCAACTTATGTCACATGAACTAGCTTTAATTTGTACTATTGACAATAAAACTGGGGTTTATTACGGCGACAGTCTGCCATAACTTATTTATAGTGAACAAACGCAGAATATAGAAGAAACGGGCGGTCAGCAGAAGCCAATATGCGGCCGTGTAAATTTCCCGGCCGTAAAATCACTTCACACGATGAGATTTCATTTCTGCTTGAATGTACGAGGAAAGCCTAAATTACGACCGGTTACGCCCACTTTCCTGTTCTCACGTCAGCTGCTGAAGCCTACGTGAAACAGCAATATTAGTGTAGGCGGCAAACGCCGTTTATGACGACGTTAATTCGCCGAGACTGGTAGACAACACAATTTAGAACCGCAGAGGACAGAAGATTTTCGAAGTTTTTTTTGCCAATTTGTAACAGTTAATAACATTATCGGACCCACACAAATATGTACAACTAGAGTGGTACACAGTGTGATAGATGATTTGCGTGGGTGTGTTTAAAATCCGGTCAATAACTTTTTTGTTAGTGGACCAAAATTAGCCAAAATGTGTCGTACGCTCGGACGAGATTGTATATTACTACGCCGTTTTTTTGGATATTCAATGTTTTTATCTGTTCCGGAAATATTTACGATCAAAGTCCAAAATTATTGTTCAAAATCGCGCTGTAATCTGGACGTTTTGTTCTTGAATCTTACGAAGAGCATTCGAATTTTGGGTCTTATTTCAAAAATTACATTACCAGTTTGTTTTCTATTGCCTGTGTGGGCATGTTCTGCGGAGATTAGCAAAGAGACCTTGGATCGATCTCGCGCTGAATAAAAACAAAAGTAAATGTCGGCAATAAAACAGAATGTCTGGTCATAATAATGTTTTATTAGTTCAGCATGCTCTTCGATATCAAGCACGTGCTTGTTTTGTAACCTTTTTATTCTACTGGTTAATATTGCGCAGATAAATCTTGATGATGATAATGATTAGGAATTATATAGCACCATGCCCATTAGGATCGTCTGGCTAATTGTTGTTACCCCCCGCTATCACAGATAGCAAGCAAAAGCTTTTACCGTAAGCGTTTCTGCTGTTAGAAACTGATGTATATACTCACTGAGTGGTAATAGAAGTAACCGAATTCAGAGTTTCGGTCTTGCGAAGGTTTTCCTGGGCAGCTTAAAAATTACATATCTTAAAAACTGAAGCCGATTCTTCATTGAATCTGCAGATTTTATAAAAAAGATATAGGCCACACACAGCAAATTGTAGAAGAATATTTTATGTTAAAATTATAGCTATTTGTGAAGTTTGAATAAATTTCGTTCTGCCATTGCAAATAAACAAAAATGTTTTAAGTGATTGTTTTTTTGACGCAGCCTGTTCGTATAATCCAGGTTATATGGCGACGATGAATCAGTATTAGAGATAGACGGAAGGACGGAAGTGGCAGTAGGGCGTCGATACACGGCGAAATCGATAAATTTTATCGCATTTATGATGGATTTACGTCCGGGAGATGTCGTGTGTATGTGCACGTTTCATCACGGACTGAAGTGTATTATGCGAGTGTAACGGGACAGAATACACTCCAGTGCGTGATGATATTTTATGACTGTGATCGACGGCGTGTCTACCTGCGTGTAATAAGCAGACACGAGACGCGTTTCAATCGTCTCGCTTGACTGGGTTAAGTTTATGGACGGTTTATGGTCACTGTAGACAGTGTGGTGGTCCTATGAGATAAGAGAATAAAGTAGCTCGTAAATAATGTTTATTCTTCGACATATAGGCCGAAACGATAGCTAATAAGCTACATAAATTCATCAAAATACACGTTCATTAAAAACCATTATTTAATTTGTCTGTTGTCGTTAACAAAAAAATTAAGTAAAGATTTTTTTTATTTTGATAAATTTATATATAACTAAGGTGTTGTGAGTTTTTTTTTCATTTTTTCTACTTGTGCTGTATTGTATTCTGCACTTATTGCGAATAAAGATATTAATATATCAAATATCGTTATCGTTACGTGTCGTATGTAGGTTCATAGCGGTGACGCAGCCGATCAAATACGCCAAGCACAAGGATTCGAAGCGCATCCACGTGATGCTGGCGCTGTCACGTGACGTGGTGATGACGTCATCGTCTGCGACGTCACTGATGACGAGGCGGTCCTCACGTGATGCTGGCGCTGGCTTGGGTCATCTCGGTGGCTATCTCTTCGCCGATAGCCCTCGGAATGAACTACACCGAACGCCGCGCGCAGACGCCGACTCTATGCACGTTCTACAACTCCGATTTCCTCATTTACTCGTCCATGGGGTCCTTCTACATCCCGTGCGTGGTGATGGTTTTGCTGTACTGGCGTATCTTTCACACGATCCGTCAGCGGACTCGCAAGTCCATCGCCACAGCAGCCGCAGCAGCGTCCACGTCTTCGTCCGCGCAGGCGCAACGCCACCGGAAGTCGACACCGAAACATCGGAAGTCTACTTTTAGGCACCGAAAGTCAATTTCAAAATACCGAAAGTCGACTTTCGAGACACCATCAAAGTCGACTCACAGAGACCGGAAGTCGACTCCGATGACGACTACGAGTGCCATCAGACCGGAAACACTATCTACAACGAGGGACGGCCGCAAGTCTATGCCGTCACTGACCGAGAAGACAACAGCGGTCAGCGAGATGATCGCAGTCGCCGGGTCCGAGATGGCGGACAAGGAACTAGAACAGAAACCGGAAACCGACGTCGACAGCCATTCCGCCTACTGCGACACATGTTACGATGGCGCAGTCTGTCTTCCGTCGGCCACATTAAAGTTGATGGTTTCGGCTGGCTCCGACAAGCCGGAAGCAAAAATAAAGCATAAACCGGAAACCGGTAAACTGCTAATCGACGTAACAAAACTGGGAAACGATTCCGCCTATTGCGACCGATGTTACCGCGGCGTTTGGTGTGTCGTTTGTCCGTTTGTCACGCACGTGCACTGTGCAAAAGCTAAAACCGAAAGTAGAGAAAATGGAACAGAAACCGGAAACCGGTCAGCCGCTGGTGGACATGACGTCACCAACACTGGAGACTCGTGGTGGACAGCGTGGAGGAGTCACACAGTGTGATGACAGTAGTTCGGAGACAGACCGCGAGACGGCGCTGATAACTCATCACGTCAACAGCGACGAGATCGCACAGATTTCCTCTGACAGCTGCACCCACAATAGTACGTTATATACGCTGTGACGCATAAAAACACACCAAAATTGTTTTATCATAACGTGAAGAAAAGTGATCCAATTTTAATACGTTTTGGTACGAATATTCTCAATAAAACTGGCCATTAAATGACTGTTTAGTTTCCCACCTCGCCTACTGTTTGTTTTTGCACTACCTGGGGAAAGAAAACGAACAAAATATTGCATTTGTAACCACTTTAGTATTATTGCTTAATCAAAACAACTCACAAAACACAAATTTTGTTCATATTTTTATCGTTTTAGCTAATACTTTATTTAATTGTCCATTTTAACTGCGTACAAAAATGTTTTAAATGTTGGCCAAAACATGGGCTCGGTATGGAAACACTTTTCTATTCGTTGATAGCAGTGTCGATAACGTTCTGCTCCAGACCAATCCAGACTTCACCAGTCGCTTCTTGAATTTATCAATATTCCTCAATGTTAGAATATATAATAGACGTGCTGCTGTACAGCAGTCAAACCTTGTAACTGATTGGCTGTTGGTGGCCACATATTCGGAAAAATGAAATTTTATAAAGTTTTTTTATTGATTCAATTGCATATTTTGTCTGTTCTGATTTTCTCAGGTAGTACAAAAGCAGATGTTGGGTGAAATGGGAAACTAGTCATTTAATATCCAGTTGTGTCATAAATATGTATACCGAAAATTATTAAAATTGGATAACCTTTCCACAAGTTATGGTAAAAAAATCGGTGTGTTTTTTATGCCTTACAGTGTAGTTACATGCATAGAGTGGCGGAATAAACGATTAGTCATTATGATGGAGACGCCGAAAATGCACGACATGGAAATGCAGAACGAGAAAATGTGGCACAAACCTGCAAGGGGAATGCTACACATATTGTTTGTTCGCTTCCATACTGACTTGTCTCGCATTTTCCAGTCCTGCATTTTTAACCTCCTGCATTTTCCCTTGTGCCTCATGTTAACGTTTTGCTTTTTCCGTCGCCCCCACACAATTAGTCGTTAAAATATAAAGTTTGATCAGCACTTTAGTTTTTAAAATATTGATTAAAATAACGTCAGTAAAACACGTTATAAAGTACGACTATGTACAATTACATCATGACAAGCATCTCATATTATCTCCGTTATCTTTTTTTCGAAAAAATTAGCATTTTAGTTTGATACAAAAACTTAACTAATGATTATTATATTATATTGTTGACGCTTATGACGGGGAATTTCAATGACAACGCGGATGACCGGATATCATGTCGGCATTCGTGTGGCCGACATTTTCTCAAGTTGACTTCATAGATCGGTGATTTAACGAGCAGATAACGCGAGGGGAACTGAGACGGAAGGAAGACGGCGTCGCCAGACTGCTGTAGGTGGATACACCGGCCCGACGACGGCTACAATAGAATCAGCGGTTAATAATAATTATCTTTTATTTATAGTTACAAATATACTGAGTTTTATCTGGTTCCTACAATAGAATCGGCAGAGTCCGTATATCCACATCAGCATCGCGTCTCCCACGCTGGACTGCACCACGTGACAGTGAGAGCGACCCCTGGCGGAGACTGCTGTCTCGTCAGTGACAATGACGTCAACAGCCGACGCCTCGAGTCACTACAGGTGCACTGTCAGTGCGTGTAAAACATGACTGAATTAAACTGAACTAAGGTGAAATATTTCAGTTCATTTCAGTCGCTTTGTACACGTTTTAGATCGACACACTGTAATAAGTAAGTAAGTAAGTATTGTATTCAGCGGCTCATATCAGTGTTTTACAAGCTAGTGTAGAAACTATTATAATTTGGTAAAATCTTTGATACGCCTAATTCGCTGATTGCAAATTTATGGTCGGCGCTTGGAATCTGAAGCTGGGGGACAACGTGGGGCAAGGGCCAGGGCACGGGGCAATAATTTTTTGTGTGGGCCAAATGTCGATTTCTTATTTAGTTGTTGGGTGCATCAGAAAGATTAGCGGGGTCCAGGGGCAGAGGCCCTGGTCAAAGGGTTAAGGGGCATTGCCCCCCTGAAAGCTGAAACACTTTTAACTTTTGGACGTGCAATGAAAGCCGCAAATTTGTCTGCTTTTAAGTATTTGAAAACGCAAAAAAACTCACAAATATCTGTGTTGTCTTGCAAAAATGACGTTTAATAAGTCACATCTTGGCATGATAACGTGCTAAGAGGGCACTTCATCACCATAAAATTTTTTTCCGGAAGGGGCAAATGGGGGTTCAAAAACAAGGGCACGAAGGGCAGCTGCCTTTTCTGCCTTCTTTCCCCTTTCTGTCGCCATCTATGTGCAAATTTAGTTTAAATGTGGTTGCGAAGCGAAAAAGTTCCGAAAAACGATCAGCATTTCAATCAATAAATCAAGATATGCCTACACTCATATATAGCGTCACAATCGTTATGACCAAACGTTGGTGTTTTTTTCAGGGGTGTCACTTAACCATTTAAGAGGGGGTTGGGATCCATGGATCTTCAAAGATTTATGATTTTAATTTTTTTCCACTAAATCGTACTTTTGAAACAGGGTTACTGCTGCAAGAACAAAACGTTACGTAGACTAAGACCCTTAAACATTGCGGAGACTTCCCAGTAATTTACTGAAATAACGCCACCGATTTTTTTTCAGACCACACCGTTGTCGTGTAAAGGAAGTTTTATTGTCATTATTGCGCATTGTTTATGTTGTCAGAATAACTTATCATCACGCGTCGACATCGGTCCTCATGCAGCGGCGTTGAGCGGACAGACAACAACAACTACAACGACGACTACGACTAAATTTTCGTTTTCGTTTCATCTACCGAGTCGCGGTCGAGGGGCGAAGGATCGAGCGAGTGGAGTTGGGTCGCGAGATCACGGTCGACCGTTCACAGCCCGTGCCGTTTCCAGCGCGCACCGGCACGAACGCAGGGCCACCAAGACTCTGGCCATCGTGCTCGGTATGGCTTAAGCCTTGTTCATAGCGACAAACTCAACTCAACTCAACTAAGTTTGAACTTCTCGGAACTTCGAAAGCTGACAGAAATTGAGTTTTTCCACTTGAGTTAAGTTGCGTTAAGTTGAGTTGAGTATTTCGCTTGCTCATAGCGACCGACTCGCCATGAACACTCTGCCAACTCAACTCAACTCAACTGAGCAGTTGAGATCAGTTGAGTTGAGTTAAGTTTGTCGCGAGAAAAAAAACATTAAACATTTATTTTGTGCTTTAAATTAAACATTACCGATTAGATTTGATTCAAATAAATGAATGAGTGAAAACATTCTTATAAAAACATCTTTATTCTGTGTTGCAGCCAACTGCCAACAGATGGATTAACATGAAATGGGTAAAAATAGAAAAAAATCGTAGATGCAGTTAAGCTCACGTAAAATTTTACAAACAAGACGGTAAAAATAATTTTTTGCTTAACAAACTGTAAATACTGCAACGTAACAGACTAAATGTAAACAGTTTTTTAGTAAAAACTTTTTAAAGGAAAAAAAGTTGCACTTATGTTTTTTAGTGTTTGATAGAGGGGCGACAACTGGAAAAGCGAAAAATGTTTTACGCTTGCCACTAAGCAATTTAGAGCTGAAAATGTTTTATGTATCTAGAGAAAAAAATACGAGCAAAGATAACGGTCAAGTGCTGGCGTATATACGGCCGTCCGCTAAGTAGATCTACGTACTTTCTTATTGCATTGCACCAGCTCAACCGTAGCGTAAACGTAAAATCTTTATTCTAGGGTTACGTCGACTAAAAACATTTTCGACGTCACGCAGTATAAAACGCTTATAAGCATTTTAATAACATTTTTGCAAATGTTCTCTTTTGCATGCAGCCACGGCCTCAGCCACGCAGTGAGTGAATTAGTGAGTAATTGAAGCAAAAAATATTCACAATGCGCCGCAGTTTTAAAAGCACAGAAACGCCTTCAATCGTTGCTATAAGAATGTTCAAAAGTAATATTTCGCTGTCGGATTTCCATCGGCGGGTTGTTGCACAGCCGCGGTCCGGCAGCAAGTGCGCAAGTGACTGATGAAGAAAAAGCGCTGAACGAGGATGCACAGATTTTTAGACCGACAGCACGACAAACGACCGGGGCGAACCAATTAAGCAGCATGAGCGACAGGGTAACGAAATCACTCGGGGCACGGATGCGACGGAAACGAATGCATTTGTCGGTAATTAACGGGATATAGAATGCGATGCAATGCAACGTCGAACCGAGCACAATCAGATTACACCGGTCGGTCTGCGGGGTGCGTGCTTCGACTAAAGATCGTCGCGGTCAGCTATCTGTTGTACTGGACAACTCTAGCGCGACGATTGCGTTACGTTGTGGTATTTATTGCGGAGCCGAGTAGCTCGGAATACGTAACAGGCACACCGCGCGATGCACTAGCCCCGTCCGTATCCGTGGTCTGGCAGTGTAAACTGGTGTTTCGCTAAGCGCTAAGGATACGGAAATTAGCACCACCTTATGTCATGGCTACACGCACCGATTTCCTCATCCGAGGTATAGTCCGGGCTTTTCGGACGGAATGAGCATGCGCATTCTGTCCGATTTTGTTGGCCGAGGTTTTTAAATCTCGAAAGGCTCGGTGACATCGGAAAACACCTCAGACGAGGAAATCGGTGCGTGTAGCCACGGCATTATGGGCCTGATGTTTCGGATAGGACTCTTTCTTCTTTGCTTTACGAAGGCTGTAGCTAGACTATACATTATGGAGCACATGCAACCTATTAGATCAACATTCTGACAGTTCGCAAAAAGGCTTGCGACTACCTCAGCGAGGAAGCTGTTTTGGATATTAATTATTAAAGTGCAGTGCTGTGAGCTAGCTGATGAGATTTAAGAGGCCTGAGGGCGCCTCGAAGGAAACTCAAAAAGCTCGCCTAGAAACCCATAAAAGTAGTAGCGTTTCCTGCGAGTAAAACAGACTGTATACGGCCCTGAAGGTGTGAGATGGAAGCAAACACACTTTCAGTTTAATAAAACTTTCAACAGTTTTCGCAGTAAATAACTACAATGTTTAACGTCCATAGGCGTCAGTCGGAATGTTTCAGCCGCATCTGTAGCCTACTATTTTATTACTGGCGTCGAGACGTTGCTTCGAGTTATGGAGTGTTTACACGATCCAGCAAATGTCCAGCAAACTTCCAGCAAATGAATTCAAAATACACGTGCTGATGCTGGACGTTTGCTGAATCGTGTAAACACCCTATTACAGTGTACTTCGTAGGCCAGAAGCCTATAAAAATTTTTAAAAAACGTACTGCTGCAGCAACGGCCATTTCACTGAAAATACTTCCGATTTTGCTGTGCATTTATTTACAATTCTGATAGTTGTAATAGTTATGTTAGGCAATATTTAAATATTTAGTTTTAATGCATTTTTTTATTATGGTGTATTTTTTCGCTCGTGGTAATTGTTGATCTAACAATGATAGCACATTTTCAAAGTATGTAACCGTTAGCAACCCCAAACCTCGAGCAAAAAAAATTATGCTTTCAGTTGTAGTCTGGATAAAAGTAGGGACAAAAAATAACTTGTTATTATTTTTTTTTATTTTATGACGTTTCAGTAAAATATTACACAAAAGCTCATGAACAAGAAAGTGATGCACTGAATAAATACCAAGGAAAATTAAAGTAAAAATCATACAGCATAACAGACTGGATGCAAACAGCATTTTAAAAAAGTAAAACTTTGAAAGCAAACAAAAAAACTGCGTCAGTATTCATAAGCAGCTCAGTGGTAATTTAGCTTGTGAAGGTTTTTTTTGAATGACGGACGGCGACTGGAATTCAGCACGGAGACTTTTTAACGTCCCACCGTAACGTTTCGCAACAAAAGCGACCCAGGTTCCAGCCAGTAACCCTTTGGGATCCGACATGCGTCATGCAGAGAGAGGGAGAGAGAGACGGTCACAGAGCGGTCTCACGACGCTCTAGCGACGCGCAGCCGACGAGTTGGCGACTCGCGAGCAAAGAAAATCGCATTAGGGTAGAGAACAGCAGTTTGCGGGTGGGTAGGCTGCACGGATAATGGGACGATTCGTGCAGTATCTTTGATGGCTGTATTAGGACGATTAGTGCACTGTTCGAGGGAAGACAACACAATGAATGCTACAAGTGCTGTTCGATTGGTTAATCATTTCGGCTAACAGTTGACTACAAGTGGAACTAACTCACAGGCAAAGTATATGACGAAAACCGAACCTATACAATATATTTTCTGCCTTGTCAATTTCGCGCAGAGCGGCATTAGATTGGAACACTGAACGAACCGTTTTACTACAGCTTCAAAGGATGTGCACGGATCGTCACAATACCACTGTAGGGCCGTGTTGACAGGCTGTTCTCGCTAGCTGAAAACGAGCGCCCGGCAAGACCGATTGTACAAGACCAGCGCAACAATCTTCCAATGGTAACCTAACAAATCTGCAGCCATACAAACTTGCACGTCCCTCGGCCGTCCCTAGCAGTTTCTGAATCTCGATGATAGAGAGCCTAGACGTCGATTTCTATTATACTATAGCACGCTAATATATAGCTTGTGGAAGTTCTTGGCCCATTGTGTCACAGTGACAGACAGACAGACGGAGGGAGAACATTAATAACTATTTTTACTTAGTTGGTATTATTTTTCTGTGGTCGCTACGGAACAAATGAATCTGCCAGACAGACTTTTTTCGTAATTTTTTTATTTTTTTCTAAGTGATAGAAGTACATACGGTGCAACAAATTTCAGTTTTTTTGGTCGGTACCAATAAATAGAGCGCCGTACGGTGGTAGCAATAAGCGCGTGACGTGTTTTTTGGTAGACACACACTGCAAATTTCCGATAGAGAAGATATATGGGTGATAAAAGTTGTTGCTTTACTGCGCTCTAAAATTTATGACACTTTTCCGACAGGCTAAAATGTGAGGGGAGGAATTGCTTTTTGCCCGCGCTCTGTCACGACGCCATTAATGATGTTGATGTGGTTGCGGTTGCTGTATGTTGCAGGCGTGTTTCTGTTCTGCTGGGTACCGTTCTTCACTCTTAACATCATCAACGCCACGTGCATCCGATATGACTTATTCCAGTTGTCTAGCTTCTGCCGCTTTGATCCCATCCTCTTTTCTTTCTTCGTCTGGCTTGGCTACATTAACAGTTTTCTCAATCCAGTCATTTACACGATCTTCAACGACGAGTTTCGAAGAGCGTTCAAACGTCTTCTCTGCATCTCGACCAAGTAGAATAGAACCACAGGCGTAGTAAATGCTAAAAAGAAATTTTTAATGTTAAAAAATGAAAACTAGCAAATGCATAAAACATTAACAGAAAAAAATGCTTAGACGTAAATACGTGTAAAATATGTGTATGTTAGTCCACGATCCAGATTTGGATAAGTCAATATTAGGGCCTAAACATTTTCAAGTTTTTTACTGTGATTAAACCTGTGTAGCTTAAAATAAAACTCAAAACATTGCAAATATTCGGTGTATTTCGCGTGAGTAGGTAATTCAAGCCTAGGCCTATAGTTAGTTGTGTCTTCGTCTGTCTGTTTATCTTTTCGTCGGATTGCTCAGAACGCTCTGGACGTATTCTGAGGAAATTTTGCACAGTACACGCCACGCCACAATTGTTTCGAAGTCCGAAAAGTGAAAAACTCACGACTCGATTTTGGTCTCGAAGCGATTACTTGTTCACAGCTAAATGTGGTTTCGTATTCGAAGCTATTGTAGCTATAGTCATTTTACCTTTCTCGTGCTGAATAATGAATATCATCTTCTGCTGATGAAGTAGCCAGGTAGCTTATGATTAATGACGGCTGCTGCCGAATAGTGATGCGCCAAACACGCAATTCGTCACTCGAACTCTGTATCTATACCTTAACTCTGTGCGGTTATGCCTACTTGTACCGCTGAGTAGAACAGTAGTCTAGCCAAACCGTTTTAATCTTTGCTGCCAAAATGCGGTTAATTTTTTAAATTTGCATAACTGAAGACATTGAGAACATGTGCAACTAGCAATGCAATATAGAGTGTTTTCACAATGTTGTTGATATCAGAAAACATTAGACTTCACGTACTCTGGGGAGTTACTTGTGATAAACTCATTATCTTGATTAACCAATAAAATTTGTCTATTACTAAATATCACGATAATTTTATGCCACGAATTTTTTGCATCGAAAGCTCCAGTAATAAAAATAGTAGGGTACTGAACTTTTTTTCTAGTCGAGTTAACTTGACGAACAACTAAGTATTTTGCACATCACTACCCAAATGCCCGTTTGTCCAGGTGATTTCCCTGCAGACTACAGCATTTATCAGTCGGCATACAACAACTGCCTATTATTAACCATACCTTGGCACTTCCGGCAGTGCAAATTTGCTTTCTCTGTTTTATGGCCATAGAACAGCGGAGCCGTGTCATACCGAAGCGTTATATTTAGCTCACGGGCACCTGCAGACATCAGCAAATGGGATAGAGCATACGATTGGCCCTGGAAAAAACAATCGGTACTCGGTAGACCACTAATGCTTTTTAGCCTACACATTTCTCCATAGTCCTACAGTGGTTTGTCTGCTTGTTTGTCTGTCTGTCCGTCTGTCTGTCTGTCGCATTTGTACACTCCGCTTAATTCGTTAGATGTCATTTGTGGCAAGTACACCTGTGGCGTAGGATGGCACATTGTGTTGCCTTTTGACCCCCACGGTAATGTAAGATTTGGCAGTCGAATCCTCAGCGAAAACATGCAATTAAAATTTGCTGATGCTACCTGGCGAATAGATACGAAGAGCAATACCGCTTTTTACAAAATTACTTCGGTGCTTGTTCCGAAGAAGCCATAGAGCCATAGTGAAAAGCAGTTAGCCTACTGTACGTATAGTTCAGTGGGGTGCGGATGGCATATGGCTCCCAATTCCATCAAGTGAAAATGATATCAAGGAAAAATTTGGCAAATATTTCTTCGCTTGTTACGCTCGTTCTACTGGGTAATGGTCTTAGTCAAAAGCACGTGGCCTATTATACGCTATTTTTTCAATGCTTCTTGACCTTAGCCGCGTTTTATTGTGACCGTTGTCGCAACTATTTCAGCAACGCATAACAATAATTTGTGAGTGAAGATTTAATGGCGATAAAATGTACGAAAATTTACGTCAAACAACGTTTTATTGTTTATAGGACAGTAGATAATAATGTTAGGCTGGTATCTTTTGTACAGATATTATTTCGGCCTCTAAGTTTCAATTATTTCGTGATTCGATGCGATTATAAATCACTCTATATATGTGTAAGTGCAGTGTAACTAGCCTATTGCTACCATTTTGGCGAATATTATGCTGTTGCTATTGTGGCCATTGTCTAAGACCCATAAACATAAATGTCACTAAACACAAAATACTCATCCAGGTTAAATGCAGCTATTTGCTGCTGACAGCAAACACTCGTAGCACTGGCAATAATTGATTTATTTTGAAATGTAGCCTATACTAACTGATTTTGTTATTCTCTGACCTCTGAATGACCGATTTCGGCGTATTTAGTTCTACAAAACTCGAGTTAAAAAATCGACCACCGAGTTCTGTCATAAAACTTCATTTAGTGTTGACCGCTTTCAAATTTTTTTCCACTGACTTTGCAATTAGGTTTAGGTGATCATTAAACGTCCCATTAAATGCGTTGCTACACTACCTTGTAAAATATAATGAGCTTTAAAACTAATCAGTTGCAAGAAAGTTTTCAGTACTCTACAGCTAAATAGAATTTTACGACGAGTAGCCTATAGAGTGTAATCAGATCTTTATTGTATTTTTTGACGTTTTTCAAGTGCGGCTAATAAAAAATTGAAAGTCGATTATTTTTTTGAAAAAGTTTTGAGCGCATGAAAATCTATAGTTAAGGACTTATACTTTCATTACGCGAGACAATATTATGCTAAGCGCGTCTTAGCTATCGCCGTCTGTCCGTGCGTCACACTGCTGTATTGTATCAAAACAACGCAAGCTGGGATCACGAAATCTTTACTGTGAATTGCCAAGAAACTCTAGTTTTAGAATCGGTAAAGCTTTTCAAAAATTTTTTAAAAAATCACTGAGATCAAAGGCGCTACATAAAAAAAGGTATGAAAATTTAACGATTTTGAGCCAAGTCGCCGTATCTCGAAAACAATGCGAGATAGGGTCAAGGATGCTATTAATCACTAATAGAAAGTTTTATAAGCCTTTTGATTGACACTAATATCAACGACATTGAACCCCAAAATAAGGTTTTTTATTGATTTGTTTTCGATTTTGATCTGTGGCTCACGTTTCGTGAGAGAATTCCCCGAAATGGCTGGAGATAGTTAGACAATCTGCGTATGAAAATTTCAGCACTAAACAAAAATTTTAGCAGTTTAAGTTTTGACCCGCTCTAGAGGTTTAAGAAGCTTCCAAACGGACCTTAGATTTGGATACCCCTTCAAAATGCGGATTTCTGCTAGTGTCACTAATTTGGCGTACAAACAGTCGGAGGTATAGACACAGACTTGCTGTTTATCGTAACAAGCACTATTGACCAGCTTTCTGTAGGTACATGTGCCTACATCAGTGATTTAGAATAACCTTGATATTCAGCATTCGCCGTGTAATTTCCGTGATTTTTTTTCGCAATTTCGGGCTACGACGCATATTTTGTCAATAGATTGCTTTGAAATTCGCCTTCTAGAGATTGACCAAAACAACCTGCGCATGACTTTTGCCGCATAAAACATAGATTTTGACCCTCTTGAGTTTCGACCTCTTAGGTCTAAAAAGTTCTCTGTATGAAAACGTAATAATACCTTCACCCTTTAAAACGCATTGCTATTTTATTGCACGTTGTACACTGAGTCCCCGGGCGGTAGCACTGGTGCTCTGCGTCACGTGAGCTTTGCTTAAATTACTTGTTTTTATTAGCCTCTTTAGTTTACTCAGCAACCATGGTGTGCTTTGCTCTTATTAAAATGCTTGTCTTTGTATCGTTCGTCCCCCCCTAAAAAATATCGTCCGTCACGTCCATCGTGCTAAGACGTATTGCAACAAAGTGAAAAAAAACAGTTTCAGCGATCACATCCTATTATCGCAGTTATTGCAAGATAAAAAATATTGGCGGTTCATAAGAGATATCTCAAGCATGCATTATCTTACCTAAACAGCTATTTTTGACAATTATTATTATGGTTTAAAATAACACATTTGCAACTTATTTTGTGCTGCTAAAAGCCAGGCGTTCCTATAATTAAGCCTACGAAACACAGTACAGTTACGCCGAGTGTGTGCCTGGAACTGTCTATATCATTCATTTTGCACTATAGGACGTCTCATTTGTCAATAGGCTGATGGTCGGCAACAGTTGGTCTCACTCCTAAGCCATTTGCACGTCATGCGTCTGGCCACTTATCGTCGCTCTGGCTTGTCAGCATCAGAATCATGCTGTTCGTTATTTCGCTCAGGTTTGCTATTGTCTCCGTTTGCCTGAAACTGCAGCAAGTAAACAGAGTGCACGAGTGAACGTATCAAAGGCGGTAAACTAGATGGAACTATGTCTCGTGCTATGCTATAGCAATGGGACACAATCGACAATGCAATAGCTTAGTTCTTGACAGGTAGGTCGACACGGACGACACATTAGGCCTACAGGCACGTTGGCGTCGCATGACATGCAGTAAGGTTGTGTACTGAATACATGAGGCGCATCGCCTCGTGTACAACCAAATCTTAATAGCTTGCAGAACGTCTTTGGCATAGTTACAGTCGCACGCCAACAACTGGCTAGGCGCAGGCGGGCACAGCCACTATTGCTGTTGACTTTTCGATTAACATCGCCGTGCTAGAATTAAAGTACATTGCACTAATTCAACTTATTTAAGGTATGATTTTCGTTGTGTTTAACACTAAAGGCTTGTTTTGTTTTAAGCATTGGTTCTTATACTTCCCATGTCATTCATTGTTTTATTTGCGTGTAGGCCATGCATCTTTAGACGTCATGTCATATTGTATAGACAGGCTTTTTTTTGTTCACTGAATTGCATCACTGTAGGGCCTGCATATATTTTTACTCATTATCTGTCAGTATCAATAAGATTTGGATCAACTGTTGCAGTACTGTCGTGCTGGTTATTGTATTTAGACTGTCAATTGCATATAGTAAAACTGTGATTTTCTTCATTGCGACATATCTGGAGTTATACTGAGTTTCATCGAGTGTTATTCACGAAGTTTGTTGACAACATATATATCTCTCAGAAACTGCATTCAAACCTTTGTCTCTAATTTTTTTCGGGTAGGTGTTGGTGTTGGTGACAGCTGGACTATTGACCGTGGAACATGCATCAGTGGAATTCTCTATTCTTCGTTTTCGTATTCTGCAGCTCTGCGACTGTATTCGTAATGGTTTGTAGTCAGCCAACGACTGTTGATGAGAATGATATAGGCGAAGTTGACCGTTATCACCAGTTGGTCAACAATGACCACTTTCAGCAGCTGGCCACGCTCCAGACAAAACTGGCCAAACTGGAGGCAAAAAATGAAAAGTTGGAACTTGAGTTGGAGTCGATAGCCAATCGTAAATATCTTTATCACATGTCGGCCTATGCTGTCTGTAAACTGATGTAGGCTTAGGCTAGGTATCGTAACTAGAAATCGCATCTATAGGCCTAGTTTATATGATCTTTGTCGTATAGATATCCAGGTTATTTTTTTCGAAGTTTTGCATTTGATTTTATTGCAAAAACAAAGCAAAATACATTATCAATCAAGGGAAACTCTTTTTCCCGCTAGCTTGGTGACTAATTTCTCTGTTCTGTCTCATTGTTAATTTATGTTAACTAAAATAGATTAACCTCTGGGCGTAGCCTACTTGTGTGATGACATTTTTGAAATGATAGGGAATTTAAACTAGCGGCTAATTCAATATGCTGATTTATATCAGCTTCATTGTTTTTTCTGAGTGTCGCTGACATTCTTTGAAATACAGGCACAAGTGCAGGAGTTACCTACATTCGCTGGGGACGACTTACATGCGAACAAAATGGAGCAACGCTTCTCTACAATGGTAAGCATTTTTAGTATTATAGATTTCAGTTGTACTATTATTGTAGCGGCGCTAGACGTTACAAACGAAAGTCAATAATCGTTTATTCATTTTGACGTGCTATTTAGATGATATACCTATAAGGGTATGACGCTGTGATATACATGGTGTTAAAAACGTCACTTTTTACCGCCCCATGTGTGCACTAGATTACGGTTCAGTGACAAGAAGAAAGAAAAGCGGCCCAGGTTGCAGTGTGCGTTCTGATACGTCGGTATTTTCAGTTTTTTACAAGGTAGAGTACAATCATATAAAACAACACGTGAATTGCTGCGTGCATATGTGTTTGTTTCAAATTTCCTCCAGTATGTTTGTGTCAAGAATTAGCAAAATCGGATAAAATATGACGAAGATATCACAAAAAGTGACGTTTTTAAGACACAGTGTACTTTTGCCAAAGGGAGGAGGGGTTGTCATACATGTATGACAAGTGCGACATAAAAATATAGGGCGGTCAAAAATTGCTCAAAACGTGACATGCTTTTTGACAATGACCTTTGTCAGCCGGACATTCGTCGTTTTTTTCTGAGATAGTCATCGTGCGATGAAATGGTCTGGATCAAAATATTATTGAGTCGACTCCCGCATTTTAAATGTTTTCAAGAACAGTCTCAAACGAAACAGGAAGATCCTGTTTAATTTTCGACTGCTGGGAAGAAATAACCATACCTCAACTTACGTGGTATGGTACTAACGCTACAATTATCGAAAACATCATAAAATGCATTCTGTTTGTAACAACTTTGACATGTAAGGCCATTTTGAATTTTGCACTGCGCCACGACTTGTTTTACTGTATCGGCGCAATGCCTATTGTAAGCCTGGTGGCGATACGACGATGACGACGTGCTACCTTTCCGCACTCATTGTGATTTGTTAACGATGCAATATTTGCTTCGATGTCATGTGCCTGGTCACCCAAAAAACAAACATCTCAACAGATCTCTACCGCCGGGGTTGATAAAAAAATAATCTGGACATTCAGCTCCAGCTTCAGTTTCAGTCTGTTGAACTTGCGAAGTATGCCGAGAAGTGTTCCTCAATTAAAGAAGTACAGAAGTTGTCTCAGGGCTCTACAATCTACAGGGTGTGGCCAAAAAGTAGCCCCCTAAAGTTTTTCGCTGTTTTCTCAACGATCGCTTGGAATTTTAATTTGGAATTTTACGCGTTTATTTGCTAAAACCTGTTACATCTAACTGCCAAACAAAAATTTAATTCTGTTAAAAAATGACGAAGTTATAGACTTTTTCACATGACCGCCTACCGATTTTTCGGCATTCAAAAATGTTCATGCTGAAAATGCTATTTAATTTTTAAAAACTGGTTACAAGTTACTGCCGATGACGTCACAGTGACGTTTTGACAAACAGCAATTTATATTGTTTATAAATTATCTTTAAATTATCCTTCCTTTAAAACAATCGCCGGCTGCCCACTGGATTCATCTTCCAGCAGGACGGCGCGTCAGCACACACGTAACGCGCAACGCCGCGCAGCGCACAGAACTGGCTGCGGACCAATTGTCCAGATTTCATCACCAAAGACCACTGGCTTCCAAATTCGCCGGATATGAACCCAATGTGTGGGATGCAATGTTGGAAGCTTACCGCAAGCTTAAAACAAAGCCAAAGACGATCGCTGAACTCAAGCAAGCGCTTCAACCTGCCACAGGGACCGATCGACAAATCTGTGAAAGACTTCTCAAAGCGACTGAAGGCTTGTGTTGGAGCTGGCGATGGACACTTCGAACATTTACAGTGACAATGAAATTCTGGCATTTGATCATTAGTTAACTGTGTTGTTTCAACGATGTTATTAAATTGGCGTTGAAGCCAGAACATTTTTGAATGCTGAAAAATCGGTAGGCGGTCATGTTAAAATGTCTATAACTTTGTCATTTTTTAACAGAATCAAACTTTGTTTGGCATTTAAATGTAACAGGTTTCAGCAAGTAAATGTGTAAAATTTCAAGCTAAAATTCCAAGCTGTTGCTGAGAAAACAGCGAAAAACTTTAGGGGGCTACTTTTTGCCGCACCCTGTACATACCACCTGCGTGGCGCAGACGGTTGCAGGCCATGAGCACAACAAAGTCCTGAACACAACAGCACCAGAAGTTGACGCGTCGGAATTCGAGCTTCCCAGGAAAACTCGTACCTTCCTAGTGCAGTTGAGATCTGGTTCTGACTGTTTTTTTTTCTGAGACACGGTGTAGTTCGTTAAGCTAATAATTTGTAATTGAACTTTTACCGACTTATTTTACGACAGTGTTAGACAAAATGTAAAAATAGCCTTACGTTGATATTTTTACACTGATATTTTAAAGTCAAAAAGGTAGAAATGACTGAAGTATTATTGAAAATTAAACTATTCAAACAATTAATAACTATATTGGGCCGTTTTGTTCATTTCTGTTTCGGCTTGTTTTTGGACCTTCGTATGTGCCATTTTGAACATCGCGTGAGGCGTTTTGGTCATCCAAAACCGCCCAATAGAGGCCGTTTTGGACTTATCATATAGGCCGTTTTCGACCTTCTCGTGAGCAGTTTTGGTTATTTTACTGCCCGATGCACCAGACCGACCTGACACCCTTGAACCTCTGGCTACGACCCAAGGAGGTCGCTGAGTTCCTCAGCGCCTGACCTGAACAAGATAGAGGGTGGGCTACAGTAACAACAACAACGATGATGATATTACAGTGAAAACAGTGACAGTGGCGCAGTGAATTAAGAGATATATTAGAAATGTCTGATTGTTTATTGGATAACATAATCTGTGCGCTTTGATTACACGTTCACACAGGGTATACAGTAGGAAAAAAGTTCTAGTCAAGGTGGTGGCGGAAGTAATTATTTATGTCTACCAGAAGAGCCGCAGTGGAAGAACCATACGGATTCAACCGTCGTGGGCTGGCTATACGGTGCCGAGTACCACATACGTGGCGTCCAGGTTAATCTTTTCTCCGGCGTTAACAACGGCGAGAATTCCGTGTTATATGGCAAGCCGACTGCGTGTGCGGTCTGCTACGTACCACGACGATCTACTTCTGTCATGATTCCGGCGCGAACCAGCTGTCCCGCTGGCTGGACACAGGAGTACACTGGATATCTCATGTCCGAGCATACGTACCCCAATCGTCCTCCCACCATGTACATATGTGTTGACGGCGCTCCTGAAGTAGAACGTGGACCCGTCCTACAGAGTGGAGCGACTTTCGTTCTCGTCAAAATCCATTGCGGAACTCTTCCATGCTCAAAGTACCACAATTGGGAGGTTGCTTGTGTTGTCTGCACCAAATGAATAACCTGCACGCAGTTGCGTTACATGACTTCACTCTATACACTGCTTACGCTCTGTATTTTTAATCTGCTCAATCGCTTGTTTTACTCTCGTGGTATTATGTGGCCGTCTTAATCCTAACGGGTCCCGTTATGAGTCTTGCCCGTTGTCTGTCCCGAACGAAAAAGAGGGTAGAATAACCAACGTTCCCCCAGAGCAGGACTGGAGTAAACAGCGTGCCAATTTTCAGTTCTGTAGCTCAACTGTCACTGGTCTGAGTTGGGGTTAGTAAATGGTTGTGCAGTGCAGTGATAGCTAGGCAGACGGCGGCATAGTACGTCGGCACTGGGCCGACATCTTTGCTCGTTTTGCCTATATCGCCTTCAGGTGCTATACTTCAATTTGTACTTAACCGGTCAGTTAGCACGAAGTTGCTCTGAGTTAGGAGGCGTATACCCAGAATCTAAACGTTCGATATCTACTGGAACAGGACTTTGTGTTAAATTTATGTAACGTAAACATACTTAACATAGAATGACAATAAACTACATATGACGCATGCGACAAGATGGTTACTGTGATGTGTTGTTGTTTTGCGTGAAACAGCATTGTAGGCGCGCATTTGCTATCGCAATTCGTCTGTTCGTCACACGGATGGATCCAGTGACGAAGTCGTTATTTCACCACTATTGGCTCGTCTAGTGTGAAAACGGTTGCAGATAAGCAACGTGTCCATGCCGAATGCTTCTAATCTTCTGCTGTCTGTTGCTTTAATTGTCCAGGATTCACCGAAGACTTTACAGCAGTGGCACAAAAGACATCACAGTGCAGCACGACAGTGCTGACACTGTTGTAAGGGCGATGAACGTTAAGTATAGGAAATGGCGTTTGGGGAGGGGTCCTGTAACTCCGAAACCCCTTAACCGATTTCAATAAAACTTGGTATCAGTGATAACATCGCCCACCCGACCCCACAAGCAAAATTTGGTTACAATTGGTTCAAAGGGGGCATGGTTGCGCATGCGCGAAATTCGCCGTTAGGCGTCTATTTTTTTCTTTTTTTCCTTGCGCACGGCTACAGACCAGCCCGTTGGACCTACCGACGCCGCTAATGGCTCAAACGAAGCGTCCTGACGCCGGACACATTCCTTATATGTTTTCGATGATTTTTTTTTAAAAATTCACCCCTTTTTATGCCCCAATTAAAAAAAAATTTTTTTGAACATTTGCATTACAGCCTATGGGGACTTCAAAGCGGCATAACTCGGTCCCCGTAAAAGATAATTGCGCGCGGTTTGCACCTACCCCATATTTTTGGGCCCGGGCTATCCGACGGTGTCACTTAAGATTTTCCCCTGCCGACCCCCGTTGCCATGGCAACAAATTTTGGTACAAAATTGACTATAACTCCGCTCCCGTGAAAGATAATTGTGCGCTGTTTGCACCTACTCCTTATTTTCGGGCCCGGGCTTTCCGACGGTGTCATTTAAATTTCTCCCCTGCTGACCCCCGTTGCCATGGCAACGAATTTTAGGAGAAAATTGACTATAGCTCAGCACCCGTAAAATATAATTGCGCGCTATTTGCACCCACCCCTATTTTCGGGCCCGGGCTATCCGATGGTGTCATTTAAATCTGTCCCATGACAACCCCTGTTGCCAAGGCAACTGACTGTTCTTATTTAAAGACAAAATTGGCTGCAGCAGACATTGTTACATCACACATAATTTTTTCCTTGCACCAACTTCCTTTACCCGCCCGGATGTATTTTGAAAACTGTAACTAAATTTATTGTCATAAAATCGAATACCAAAAATTTAGACAAAATTCGTCTAAAAACAGCAAAAATCAGAGCAAAAAAGCCATGGCCTGGGCGTCCGTCTGTCTGTCACACTGCTGTATTGTGTCAAAACGGTGCAAGCTAGGATCAAGCAATCTTTACTATGGGCTGCCCAATGACTCTAGTTTATCGTGACAAATTTTCGTGTTCCTGGGTGAGGGGGTTCCCTTTGAACTATGGCGTCAAAGAGGGGTACCTCTCCCCCTAAAAGACGTTATTTTGCCGCTATTGGCTCTTATAGTGTGAAAACGATTGCAGATAGGTACAAACATGCTGCTTATCGTAACTCGCACTGGTGACAGGCTTCTTAGATTTATCAACATTGATGACTTTGAACGACTATGAATCCTCCAAAAGGGGCTTTTAATGAATTTTTCGCAATTTTTGGATGCAGCGCACATTTCAACACTGAATTGCGACGAAATGGCTGGAGATAGACCAAGACAACCTGCGAATGAAATTTTCAGCATTAAACCTAGATTTTAGCAGTCCAAGTCCCGACCCTTTAGGTTCAAGGAGGCCGGCGCAGGCGGGCGTCAAAGACGGCTACCCCATAAAAAGTGGTTATTTTACCGCAATTATATCGTGTAGCGTGAAAACGGTTGCAGATAGGCACAGACATGCTGCTTATCATAACAAGCAATAGTGACAAGCTTTTTACTGGTGTCAACGTCGATGACCTTGAATGACCTTGAACCCCCAAATAGGGGTTTTAGTAATTTTTTGGCGATTTCCGGTCGTGGCACACATTTTAAGAGTGAATTGCGCCGAAATGGCTGGAGACGGATTTGGAAAACCTGCGCATGACATGTTTGGCATAAAACGTACATTTTTAAGAAATCAAGTTTCGATCTCTTAAATTCAAGTAGTTTTCCGTACGGAGCCGTCAAATTTAAGTACTCTTTCAAGATGTATTAATATCTGACTGCTGCAGGCCTACTCTGATTGCCAAAGGGGCAGGACCGCTGCTATCGCGCGTCACTGAGCTGTGCTCAAATTACTTGTTTGCAGATAAGGATGATAGTGGCTCTCCTTCAGTCGTCAGGTATTTTCTCCTCCATCCATATCGTTTGAAAAAGTATGCGCAAAACATTCACATCGAGTGCCTCTGGAGCAGCTTGCAGGTCTTCCGTTGTTATGTTGTCAACCCCAAGGACGCCTTCTTTATCTTCATCCAGTTGAGTGCGTCGGCCACCTTGTCGAACATTATGTCCGGTGAATAGGTAAATCGTCACTGACGGCTGGTGGTAATTCAGTTAAGACTGCCTCATCTACAGGATTTTAGACGCTGTATAAATAATTAAATTGCAAAAATATTCTCTCAATCTCTTTTCAATTTCTGCTGCCTGTTTAAGAACTGTTCCATTTTTGTCTTTAGCGGTCTTTAACACTTACACTAAGTTTTATTTGGGGCAACCGTAAGTTCTGTTTTGCCCGGTTAGTTCCCACCACATTAGGGCTTAATGCTTCATCGCACTGTTATCTGTACTATCTTTGCGACTGACCGATTGAAACATTCCAAGGAATTCAACTGCGTGGCCGTAATGACTACATCGTAAGTGAAATAAGTGGCACATCGAGTTTTTGTCATCATAATTTTATCAGATATTGATCGTTTTCAAAATTCTTCCTGCGGCGCGTTGCCTGGAAAATCTGGTAAAGTAAAGTTATAGCAAATACTTAGTGTCCCACTTTTCTGACTCACACCGTACAACTAAAACCGAACCTAAGAAAACTCCACCGGCTGAGAAAGAGAAAAGTTTATTGTTATCAACATCACTGAGATTATTCACCTCCAGTTTGTACAAGTACATGTATACAAAACATCGACAAAGATCGCCATTTACAACGCTGCTAGGCCCATACTCCACTTATTTCAATTGTTGTGAATTTGCTGTATAGAGAAAAAGCTGCATGAGACCAGCTTTTCAAGTTACAACAAATTGAAAATCCAGTATTTAATTTGTAGAAAAAAGAAGTGGCGGTATCGTCATTTGAGGCGCCAAGAGGTGGAGATGGAGGGAAATGGGGAATGAAAACGGGTATCCCCTCCCAAGCCGACTAGAGTCCGTGGGCGAGCATCGTAAGCTCCCCCAGTGGGCTCTAGAATAAAGCACCGGCCAAAAACGAGTATTGGTGCATTTTGACCTTGAGAAGCGCATCTGGTGCGTAGCGATTGGATGATTTTCTTACAGGAAAATCTCAAAAATGCACCGCCGTGACGTAGCCAGGATCTGGATGTAGGGGGAAACTTATGGGATAGGGTGTATGGAGGGATGTCCCCTCTCCGCTCAAGAAAGAATCTGGAGAGGAGGGCCCAGCCCATCACCAGAATATTTTCAAATTTCTGTGTAAGAATAAAGTGCTTCGGTGCATTTTGGCACCATTTTGTGCAACAGAGTAGGCTATATATGGGATGAGGCACGTACTTCCAGTCCCTCCCCCCCCCGATAGCTACGTCAGTGTGCACAGCGTACTGCCATTGTGATAACACGAAATGCCGCTACGGCGTGTCGCCTCCAAAATAAGTGCCGCGGCTACGCCGTACCGGACAATACGGTACAAATTAAGCCATGCGACAGTCCACAACTAGTTGTACGGCTCATGTCCGTATAAAATCCAAGGCCTACAGCAAATACACAGCATCTAAATATGTCAAGATGTTGTAAGAACTTGACGCAGGATCTGTTGTCCAGCAAGTCACAGCGCTTCTCGCAAAAGTGGAGTCTGGGCTCAGACACTTACAGTACGAAGCCGGCGGCGATGTAAGTATGTAAGCTTTGGCACAATTAGAAAAAAACCGACATTCGATCGCTTGCTACAAAATTATGCCTGCCAGACACACGAACACACGTACAGACTGGGACATACAGGCATATGTACACAGAATTATAACTTACACACGAACAGTTGTCTACACAGTGAAATAAATACTGCAGACATGTAGGTCTACAGGGTGGTCGAAAAAAGGGGGTAGAATACCGGTAGGCCTACTGTAAAATGGCGCAAGCAGATTTCAGATCAGGGATGAAACTAAAGGTGATTAGCGCAAAAGTAATAATACTTCGATATATTGTGGACGGTATTACAGTTTACATAAGCGAACTGCTGCTATGAAAACATAATGAACTGACTTCAATAGAGCAGTCAAAAGTCAATCGCGGAAAGACCGTTTTGATCGACGATAATTAAGCAACAAATTAATAAAGAATCGTAATTTTCCGAAGAAATTTCACGACCACCCTGTAGAAACGCACAATGCACACCTATGCACAAGCTCTGTAAATGCATAACTGACTGATTCTTTTGCAACGAGTAAACAAACGAAACTGTACTCATGCAGCGGCGTAGAAGTGTTTTTTTGTACAAATCAGCGTCCCACGCAGGACTTAACTTAGCAACAAAATACATCAAACTCCCTCTATCCTTTCCGCATCTCAAACCATTGCCAGTTTTGGTGCATTTTGAGCTACAAAATAAAGCATCTGGTGACACAAAGCACATAAAACTAAGAAAAAAATAATGCCGCAAACAGCAAAAAGATCAACATAATATTCATAAACCTTGCTACAGTGCTGGGTTGCAATTTTTGTTCTTAAAAAATTCCTCAATGGAAATTTACATCCCCAACTTCACTTATGCAAATTTCAGTGCTTAATCTCACCACGTACGCTTAGCCCTGGAAAGGATCAAAAAAGGAACAGAACTGTAGGGGTAAACCCAAAGCTCCCCAAAATCTGCAAAAGTTGGTGTCACTTCCATCCATGCCTTATACGGCCCCTTAAAAACTACTGTTATTTTTGATATTAGCCAATTTGTCTGACATGGACTTAATCTTATGAACAATTATACTATAGCAACGGCAGGTAAACATTAAAAACTGAGCTGCTGTATCTAAAGCGGTAACCTTTGTATAGTTTATCAACTACCGCAATATTTCGTCAGCGGATCCGCTTCCAGCCGCTAACCCAGCGATTTCACTCGCTAATGCGGATCAGCTTACTCGGATTCTCCACCACCGACAAGTCGTTGTCGTTACGTTAGTTATCATTATAGCGGTCACTGAAGCCTTCGTTTGCGCGTTTGTGGGACGATCCGTACACGGCTTTTGATGCTGTATTGGGACGATTCGTGTACCGACAGGGCCAGCGTAATTGAAAATTCTGTATCGCATTTTGTGCCGTTTTTGTATTATTACTTTTTTCAGTATCGGCATTTCCCGCATGGTTATTTGGAGCCCGAGTTTTCCAGTCAGCGCCATATCTCACGTCACCGCTGTGTACTAATAGTAGTCTAGTTCATTGGCTAATAACACACCAGCTGCGGCAATCACACTGCTGACTTGCCCACCAGGTACACGTATCGTCGTGACACAGCCATCAACGCCAGTGTGCGGATCGTTCCACAATCCCTTGCACGCGATCACCTAACAGCATACGACCGAAGACGATCAGTTTTAGCGGTCTAACGTGGAAAGATGTTGGAAACAGGAGACTGACGGAAAAACTGTGCGCCATGTTGAAGACGTTCAGTTCAGACCAGAGGAGTCTGAAACACACACAGAAAGACAGGTGAATCGACTGAAATCGCCATCATCGTCATTATTGCACCAAATGAAAAAAAATATCACTGTGGAATGACAATATTTCAATTTCTCAGCTACGAAAACTATTGCAAAATAAATCACAAACAATTATACACAGCCAGAGAAAAAATAACCAAAACAGGCATATGCGAACCCTATACGGCAAAATGTTTTAAACACGACAATCATGGCTGGCATTTTTACATATTTGTTGCAAAACAGTGGGGTATAGAAAAATGCGTTCCCTCCTTGAAAAAAAATGCAGCGTGGCATCCCTCCGTATTCAATCCAAACTACACCGCTAAATAAAATGAATAACGTAAAAATGACCGAAGTAATTCGGTAAAATGCGTAATCACTGGTGAATCATACTTACACATTATGTAAATTTTAGCGGCTGGGTTCAACCCCTAAATCTCCTCCTCCTTTGGGAGTCAAGAACGCCATCTAGCACAATGTGTCGTTTGACCCCACAAGTGTAGCCTACCTGCCAAATGGCATGCAGCCCAAATCCGTCGAAGAGTTTAAGCGAAGACACGAATGTGACAGACGACAGAACGGCAGACGGATGACGCTACGGAAAGTGTGTGTAGGAATAAGCGGAATCGCTTACGCTGCGAGAGCGATTCTATACCTAAAATGAATATGTTTAATATTCAGGGCTATTACTGACATGTCGCGTGTCGAATGCAGAGAGCGGATTGGTGCGTTGTGGCGCGGAGTCTGAGTCACTGCCCCTCCGAGTGCTCGTTACCGCCGCCGTAGCAACGCGTGGCGGGGCACGGGCTGGTGAATTGCCGGTACTGCCCGACCGCACGTACGACGACAGATCAGGTACTGTGTGCACACACGTAAACACACGAGTATTAACGGATTAGTGCCTAAATATGAATATGAAAGCAGGCGTCATTGAGGAGGGCTGGGGATCTACGGACCCCCAAGGATTTATGCTTTTCATTTTTTCCCTGTAAATCGTATCTTTCAAACAGTGTTACTGCTGCAAAAACAATAGTTACGTTACGCTGACTAAGTCCCTTCAATAATTGACTGAAATGGCGCCACTGTTAATCAGGCAATCTATCAACTACATTGCGCCAACAGGCAACATAAAAATACATACTGGGCTTACAAATTACGACAAAAATACAAACATGATGCTACAGAAAAGCTTAATACCCGAAACTAGACAAAAAATCCACCTAAAATCTAGGTACAAAACAGGAAGAACACGACACAAAATATAAGAGTACACACCATACACGCGCCACAACTTGACACTTAGATCCCGTGCATTTCGCGTTTCCACACCACAAGTATACAATACCATTCCTCAAACACTCGCCTCCTTCAAACGTCGTCTTAGTCTCACTAGCAAGTAAGTAAGTAAGTAAGTAAAATGTAAATTTATATAGCGCATATTGTTAAAATTAACCTCTAATGCGCTTGACACACTAGTACTGACTGAACAGGATTGTTTTAAAGAACTGTTTGAAACTGTCAATGTCACACGCTGGATCTCTATCTGGCAGCAAGTTCCAGACCGTCGGACCAGCAACTGGAAAAGCCCGACGGCCGTACGTGTTGAGTCGACAGCGGGGTACGATTAGCCGGTGTCGGTAGGCAGAACGTAGTCGATATCGCGATGCAACTTCGATGGCTGGCTTGATATGATCGGCGAGGTACCGAGGTGCTTGTCCGTGTCCGTATTTTTAGTCTGCTTATCTTGCCCCCGAACGCCCTTCCCCAATGCGCCCTAAATATCCTTACTTACTTATATTCACGCACTATCAACAATAATGTCATTATCGCCACAATTATCGCCAAACGTTAAAAATTCTGCTATGAAAAAATACATAACGCAGAGTGGTTGTACGTACGTCGTGGTTTGGCGGCGATGGGCGGCGGCCTCGGCCGGGCGGCGTTGGCGGCGGGCGAGGGTCGAGTCTCGCCAGTAGACGGAACGCCGGCGTGCGGGGTTGTGACGACGGGGTCGCCGGCGGCCGGTGCCGGATGCTGGTGGCGGGGCTGCTGGCGGCGGCGCTGGGGTGGTCGTCGACGCGGGGGGTCCGCGGGCTCGTAGTTACTGTCCGTGCTATACGGGCTGACACAGCGCGCCACACGACGACGTGCCCTGGGAGGCTTGCGCGCACCTGCCGTAACCATGACAACCGTGACGTCAGAGACAAAAACCAATGGCGCCGCAGCCGGGGAGGGAGAGAGGGTGGGACAACTGCCTTCTCTCCTTAAATTTTGGGCTGCAAGAAAATTTGCCGAAAAAATTTTCTTCTTGTGCAAAAATTTTCGGCCAAAAGTGCAAAATTTGGAACCGAAAACGCCCATTTTTAGGAAATTTATGCGCAAGATTCAAATTTTGATCACCCATAATCTCCTCTGTCAGAAATTTGCAGCTGTCTGTCGGAATTCTGTCGGAGATTTGGAATGTATGACGGAGGAAAACTGCAGCTTTGTGAACCGCCTACTTTTATTAACTCACGACGTCAAAAAACAAAACAATGTCAAAGCACTACGATCTGTGATAAGATATGATCAATGATTTGCAATGCAAAATCGGCAGGCAAGTAGTAAGCTATCCAGATCGACAAATTGTGGGTTCGGCTCCCGGTCTGGTTGCTATCAAATGGTAAATGCTTGGATGGGTGACTGTTAGGACAAGTAAACCATCTCGGCATATAACCAACCACCAAGGTCAACTCAGTCTTCCATCCCTCCGGGGTGGGCAAATCGAGTACCGGCCTGTCTGGCTAGAGTTAAGGCGGGGCACGTTGACCTGTGTGGAGGTGGCAGTACGATCTCATATAGCAGGTGGCGTTCCGTAGTTTTGAAATGAATTAACATCAGGAGCGACAGACAACCTTTAACCTTGTTTTTGAATAGACTCGGGTTGAAACGGTAACTTAATATTAAAGGTTAGGTTATACTAATTCGTCAATATACAACCTATACAACTTACAATATACAACGTTAGTATACAAGTCGGTGAACCGAGACGAGGGGTCCTATCAACTTCAAGAAATCTATGACTACTTACTATCCGCCGCAGCGACACCTGGCAGACAGTCATTCCGACGAAGGCAGCAGCGGTTGCCAAAACGTCAACAATCTAAATAATAAAGTTAGTTTGACCAATTAGCACAACTTATTAAGTTACCGTTAACCCTCTTTGTCAACAGACCTTTGGCTGCGGAGGCTGCTGCGGCTGTGTTGTCAGAAACAGTGGTACCGACGACCGTAAGTCCAGCGAGCTGCGCGGCGCGTGCGATGGCGCTAGCAAAATCATCATCAGCCGTCAACTGTGCCCCTCCCTCACCATCACCCTCCATGGATGCGGCAGTCCCTACCGGCCTCCAGTCGCCGTGGGCCAGTGCCGCAGTCGCTGTCCGAAATTCCTCGTCAACGTTCTGGGCATCGTCATCATCACTGCTGGTTATATCGCTCTCTTCTTCGCTGCAGATTTCCGCCGCGTCGACCTCGTTGTCGTGGTTCAGAAGCTCAGAGTAGCCGACATCATCACCGCCGACCCCTGCAGAGTGAGTGAAAGAAAAGGGTTGCACGTCCCACCCGACACAGTATAGGTCATTTCGGGGGGGCGGCGGCCTTTCTAGGCAGTGAACGTAGAAAGGCCGCCCCCGAAATGGCCTATACTGTGTCGGCTGAAACGTTGAACATCAGCACAGATTGCATCAAAATCCGTCTGTTAACTTTTTAGTTATCTTAGTAAGTAAGAAGGTAATCCTAAATTCTCAACGATCTAACGCTTTTGATAATATTAGAAAATGCGTAATCACAGCAAATAGCAAAATTGCAAGTTAATACAACGAAAAAACAGACGAAGGTGTGAGTTTAGGCATAATGGCATGCTCCGTCGTAACTGTCTAATGTTTTGTTCCTAATCTTCTTTATTTTTTCACGTCAGGTTTACATTTATTTTTCTTTATGTTCTACCAGAAAGTTAACAAGTATATGCATTGTAAACATTAAAGTGTAAAGCACAAGTTGCAAGTGAAGTAATGGCAAGTATAATAATTATCTACTGACAATAAATACCGAAAGATTTTAGGCAAGGTAAAAAAAGTGAAAGTCAAGTGGGAGAAAGCATAGAAAAATATCCTGTTCACACAGAAAGTCTTATGTATCACTATAAAGCTTGTAACTTAGTTTTGACAAAAGATAGCAGTAAATAACTTAACTAAAGTTAACTAAACAATGTACCCTACAAAATAATTGATGAAATGAAAAAATGCCACAATGTCACAACAATATCTATCATGTCATTCAAGTCTTTTTAAGCAATTTTAAAAAACAAACTGCACAGAAAGTTCTGGCTGTAAATAAACCTCGCCAAGAATTTATGCTTCCATTTCACAATAATTAGTCGCCTAGATCTGATAAACAAGCTGGCACTCAGAGTACCACATAGGCCTACCGTCGTGATCTGCAGCTGGTTCCATGTCACTGACACTGGAGACTGGCGAGTAGCAGCCTTGTTGGCTAGCGACGTCAGACTCCAGCTCATGGCAGTCAAAGGTACCAGCTTCCAATTCCACTTCCGCTTCTGGTCTATGCGGACGATCCACGCCATGACTGAAATCATCAAAACAATACATCAAACGTCGACATTTTGAAGAAAATACCAACAAAATTTTTGTAATAATAATGTGTGTTATGTTGAACTTAACATCCATCTCGACAGACATAATGCCTTTGACCATTTTTGTGAAATGCAGAGCAAACAAATTATCAATAGAAAGTTTCTAATGAACAATAGTGCTACAAACCTCTGTCATGTCACAATTATCTAAAGTTGACTTAAAAGCCCGCTGCAATTTCACCAGTAACAGCAACATTACTGGCTACAACTGTGTGTCAAATGCTCAAATCAACTCAGCCTCCTACCCTCCGTGGGATGAAAAATTCAGTAGTGGCATATGGCTGATTGGGGTGGTGGTGGTATGTCTGCTTGCTGCAAACCGCAAGTCCAATTGTTCGTTGACGCGTGCAATGGATGGCCACATAGTGTGCTGCGGTATCATTAGCTCATGCCAATCAGCTGCCACTTCCAAGATTGTGAAGCGCTTCTGGTCTTGAGTCCGTCTCATGAGAAGCGCTAGAACAAGTAAGTTACCGGACTCTACCTTTACCCTTTTACCTTTATCTGTGTGTTTAATAATTTTGTAATAACTATCTCATAATAAATCTATTTTACATAATATCTTAATCTTTATTTAAGGTTACTGTGCTATCATATATCAGGTAAATAAATAAATAGAAGCGTTGACCGTACAGGCCGTAGAGAGCATCGTCGAAGCAGCTGGTCCCAGAAAGCATCTGGTCATCCACAGACGGTCGAGGGTATCCAGTGCGAGTTCTTCCAGCCCCGGACACGGACCCGGCGTGATGTGTTCGTCTTGTTCCCGGCCTGGCTCCACTCGTCGCGTACCGGTTAGCGGCGACCGGCGTCGGACGATCTGTAAGTAAGCAAGTAAGAAAGTAAGTAAGTCAATCTTTCATTGCGTAAAACACAAATAAATGCAAAACACAAAAGATACGCATCTTTTAAGCCAAACCGTTGCAGATAGAAACTTGGTTACTATTGACAGCCTACGGAAACTTAGGCCTACCAACGCCCTATCCAACGGTACCTTGCTGAGCCCCTATCACGTACCGTTTAGCAACAATACAAAACGTTACAGACGGATGACAGACGAACGAAACAACGTAGCATAAGCGCCACCATCATTACGGTCGGCCAACAACAGCAACAACAACCAGACATCAGTTTCACCTGTTCGTCGTTGGGCGGGGCTCGAAGGCTCACAGTCGGAGTGGAGCAGACGACGGACTGGCGGATAGCGCGGATCAGTTTGTGGTGAGTCCGGCGGTGAGCCGATGTCACTGGGTGGAGGATGTTCAGGAGGCGGTGGTAGGTAGAGCACCGGTTGTTTGCCAACCAACTCGTAAGCCGCCGTGTCCACTGCAGCGGTCAGACGTAAAAGTAAACTTTCAGTTGAAATTTTAAACAAGTAAACTACACGACGTTTGCATAATACGTCAGCACTGGAACGACACTAAGGTGTTTCTCTAACATTAAAGTTATCATTGAAAATTAATAAGAACAACAATAGAGAACTGGAAAGATGCAGCTTAACACTGCAGTTACCAGATGGGATTAGCAATATCATAATAAACTTCTATACTGTAGGGTGTCCTAGAAGAGGAAAGATTTCGGCTGCAAAAGACGTCAGAATGATATATCTGGAAATTATGAAGAATAAAGATGTACACAATTTAAAATAATCCAGCAGGAAATTGTGAAAATATTGGCAGTTTGAGATAATTTTGTGTACTGGGAATTTTGTTCTGTTCTAGGAAAGGTCATAGCAAGTCAAATATTTTATTATTGCAGTGCACGAAGACATCCATGCTGACGATTGGGCACTGGAGTGCCGTTGTTACTGATAATCAAAGATTATAGTCTATAGTGTTGCAATAATATTTAGCACATTAGAGGTTAGTTATAACATTATCTGATATATAAATTCACGTTTTACTTACTTGCTTACTTACTCACATATTATCACAATTATTACGATTCTGTCCAAATTTCAGTGTTTCACATTCAGCTGTTTGTCAGCCAGATTATCGTTAATAAAAGTTGCAGTATATACAGTTGACGATTTTTACCCAGTGGTCCGTATTCGCTCATCGGACTGTTTGTAAAGTCGCATTGTTCAAAGCCATGACCAGAGTCGTCATAGTTCATGCCGTTGTGTTCTGAACACGTCACAGAACATTAAACTGTATCCAGAGAAAAAAAGTAACCCCGTAGACAATGTACAACAGCAACGTCACTTCCAGTCGAGTGACTGCAGATAGTTGAACTTACTGCGGTCACTTGACTGGAAGTGACGTAACTGTACTCACACAATCAACGTAAACAGTCCACGAACGTCACATAGTAGGCCTAATGAGACTAATTTGCATATCCCTACGAAGAACATTGGATATCCTACGTGTGGTCGCTCGTGTCTACGCTCGTGTTCACGTCATGACTTGAGAATCCCACGTTCTCAACTGACACGGTAAGGACCACGCTTCTTCTCGGTGTCCGGTCCCACACGTAAAAAACCGTTAAGTTCTTCCGAGCCTTACGGCTCATAGGGTGGCGCTGATCTCTGTTTCCTAAGGCCCCCAACCAGACACCATTTTTTACACTGCAAGACCAAGGATACGGGGCCAGTGTATCGCGCGGTGTGCCTGTTTACGTCCCAGCGATGAAGCCGGTACCAAATTATACTGCTTGGTGACAAAGGCACATGTGTGTGAACAACTTGCCTAAGGTCGTTACCTGGCAGTGTCCCGGTGCGGAGTCGAACCTGCGCCTCTGAGTTACCTCAGGATTACAAGTCCGACACGTTACCGTTAGACTACCGAACCACACCGTCCGGTCCCACTGCATGGAACTTATTAACAACGTCCGTTCGTGACTTGTCAGCCATATCTTTTCTTTCTGCCACCTGCTGAAGACTAAACTATTCTGCAGAGTCTGGCGTGAACCAGCACGTTCGTAATAGCCATTTGCTGTTAGAACTGGGCGAACACATAATAATATCGTTACAGCTGTCAAATTAACGTGTTAATTAACGCATTAATGCGTTAATAAATTAACGCGCGTTAAAAAAATTAACGCACATGCATTAATGTATTTAATTTACAAATTCTGTGGAGCAAAAGTTCCAATATTCCGTTAAACTGCAATCATTTGACAATCGAATGAATTCAAATAACTAAACTGTAGTTGCCATTCCATCACTACTGCAAATCAATATTATTTAGATGATAGGCTAATAGATTTCTATGCTAGCGATGACGTCAGATATTGTTGAAAAATGTGTTTTTATTTGCTTTTTAACTTTCCATATTTTATAGGGGGAGCCCCCAAATATTGCGGGACCCGAAGTAACTTACCCCCTACTCTCGCTTTCGATGGGCCTGGGTGCAATAATAAGGCGTTAATTAATGCGTTAAAAAAATTAACGCAGTGCGTTAATGCGTTAAAAAAATAACGCTTCGACAGCTCTGAATATCGTACTAAACTGAAGTGAACTGAATTGTTGTTCATAACTGTTGCTGATGCAGTACGTACCGACGCTGTGTTCGTTGTTAGTGGTGGTGTCATTGTTTGAACTGGTGGACGAAGCGTCCGGTTTGACGCAGCTGTCTGTGGACGACCCACCACCACGCATACCATTACCACCATTACCACCACTACCAGTCTGAGCGCTGCCGGTGATCATGTAGGCGCTCTGCTGGACTGGTCGGAATGCGCTGCCGGTCACGGCCAGGACGCCCGGCGCGGCAGGCGACAGCACAGACGTACCCTACACATTGTACAGTGAGTGAGTGAGTAGTTTCTTAACGGCACATCAGCACAAAATAGGCCATTCAGTGCCATACGCGGTTAAAATTAGTTAAAAGCAGTTATTATATGTATTAAAAGCAAAGTTAAAATACTTGTTAAGATCAAGGCTATTAAGCTAATGTAAAAACAACATTATGTACGATTGTAAAAGTTGATATCTTAACCATAAGCGATGATGTTGCGAGATGCAACATTTTCAAAAACGTCCTTGAATGTGGCCACTCCAAAATATCGTACAGATGCAACATAGAGTGTTTATTATCATCATCATCATCCGCATCATCTATTTTACCAAAGCTGGTACAAACAATATCATTCGGCAACAGGAAGAGTGGAAGACCGAGAACAGCGTGGATAAACAATGTCACTTTATGGACGGGACTGAAGCTTGAAGGAACAATCCAGAAAGTGGACAACGGATTTGCACGGAGAATGGCGATTCATAGTCCGGCGGCCTATCTGCAAATCAAGGATGGCTACAGACGAGGTAAGGCAAGGTACAGCTAACAACTAACATCTTCACAATGAATCGGCAAAGTAATAACGAGAAAGTGCAGTTACCGCTGCCGTAAATAATAAATAAAACCTCAGATAGCAGAATAACATTAAACGCAAAATGGTAAGAAAAAACACTCCAACATTAAAACGCCAAAAACATTTAAGGAAAGACAAAAAATCAACACGTCACAGCAAACGGTAAATGTGAAGTAAAAATCACTTTAGCATTCTTCAGAAAAAAAATTACTCCAGAAATTTGCGACACTTAAAGGCGCGTACAGAACGTCAAAAATAAAACGAAATAAAACAAAATGAAAACCGGAGCGTGTGGCTTTCATTTCGTTTCGTTTCGTTCCATTTCTGTCGCTCTGTACCACCTCAACAATGTCGAAGCACTAAAAAAACTCGTTTGCGATGGAAACAGTGTACCAGGGGAAAGTCGTGCACCATGTCAGCGCCAGCAGCCGATAACAGAGCCTTGTTATAGAAGGTCTTCATAGCGGGCGACGACTGAAGATTGCCGACGCCATACATTGCCTCCTTGGCGTCCTTACCACTGCCGTAAGACCGCGCACTGTCAAACTGAGCACCAGGGTCTAAGCAGCAACACGAGGAGCACCGTGAATTCAGTGGAATTGGAACAGAGAAGGAAGGGCATTTGCCCCCACTCTCATACTAAATTTTATCTTGTCTGAAAAATTTCTTCTTCTAAAAATATTATACAAAATATGTGGCTGAAAGTCCTCATCGCGGGGAATATAGAAACAAAATTAAAACTTTGAGCTCCGACGATCTCTTCTGTCGTAAATGTCAAAAAGTTGCAACTTTCGGAAAAAGTTGCAACTTTCTGCCCTCCCTCCCAACTTTTTGCAACCTACGACGCCGCTGATCGCTATTAGAATATTCCCCAGCTGCGAAAATTACTCAACAATTTTTTAATCAGTAATAAAATTTTAATCGTTGAATTTTTTGACAAAAGTCACGTCACTGAGAAAGCATTGCAAACTAGATAACATGATGACAAATATTTAAAAAGCAATAACTTCTAAGTCTTTCTACAAAGAACGTGATTATTTTAGTCTATCTTCTACAGCAGAAAAAGCAGACACTTACGAAGCATGACAGCTATTAGCTGAGTAGCATATAGCAACCAAAACTGATCAGTTTATCTGAACGCTGGATGGGTGAAATTGTAGTTGAAAATAGTTTACAACCATAATCCACCCATGATGCTTTGCAAATCATGCAGACAAATGGACAAACTGTGAAAAACTATTATTACTGTTATTCGGCTAAGGTAATTATGGCAACCAAGTCTTAACTCACTGCAACCCCTTCAGGGTCCTCTCTTAGGTACATGATTTTCACCCGGTACCAGCTAATACATTATTGTTGTTACCTTGCACCGGTGACGTCTTCTCAGCATAACTGGGTGTGTTGTAAGACACGTTATACATGGGACCACAAGCCCTGAACAAATGCAGACATACTGCCAGTAAAATGTGTCCGAAGTAGTTCGGTAAAAGTGGCACTGCTGATTGCTGCTGTCCCCTGGTGAATCACAAGTAAGCAAGCGCAAGTTTACACTGGAAGATTCAACCCCCAAAATCTTCCTTCCCCTTGAAGGTCAGGGATTCCTATGTAGCACGACTGTGTCGTTGGACCCCACAGGTGTACCTGCAAAATGACACGTAAATCCGTCGAATAATTAAAGCAGGAATGTGCAAGAATGTGACAGACGACAGAGAAATGACGGACCACTTTAAGGAGAAATGGGTACCCAGCTATAAGCTTGCACTAGAGTCTGAAAAAAACGATTTCACCTATAAATTATAAAGCATATCATATACGTACATCACTAATACTAAAAAGTATCATCAGTACTGATGTTGTTTCAGTTTATTCGTGGTCTTCTTACGCTTTTATTTAATCAGCTAATTTTTTCCACAGTAAGCCTTAGTCCGGCTTAGACCTAATATCCCAAAGTAAACTTCTGACAGTGTTGCTGGAGGAAAATGTTTCATAAACCGAACTTCATTCCCGATGTTAGCAACAAGTGACTAACACAAATCTTAGCCAATGATACTCACTAAGAATTAATTATAGTCAGTTTAAACAATACTAAGTAGCATTAAAGTCGTAAAAAGCTGTAAGTTGAACAAACCTTGGCACGTCGCACGGCTGTTGACTGATTGCTGCAAAATACCAACACAATCATTTAAAAAAACTTACAATTATCTATTACACCAAAAAGCAGCACACATAATTACAATAAAAGCATACTCAAAGATGCTATAAAGCTAAATATATGAACAATGAATAATTGAATAGGATCACTTTGTCCTTATCATCACGCAACAACGAAACCTAAAAATATGTTACAGCTGCATTCTAGCAATAGCAGGCAAAAGGAATATTTTTAAAATTATGATCTTCAGTGTAAAAAGTAACAACCTAAATAACACGCAGTACTGCAGCATAACAGACTAGAGATTCAACAGTTTTGTTCCGGCAAAACTGTGGAAGCAAACAAAAAACTGCACCAATATTTTTAGAGATGCTATAAAATTTTTATCTGTCCCATTGCTATAGCATAGCAAATCACTTGCGTCTGTTTGTACGTTTGTACGGACTCCTAGAGCCGCAATTTTGAATTAATTTTGACAAAAATTTGGCAAAAATTTGGGACCAAAATAAGCTGCCTTTTGGATAGCCAAACAACCATGAACAAGTTCAGTATACCATAGATAAATATATTATAAATATGCCAATAATAATAATACTTTTGATAGTTTTAATAATTTTAAGTAATATTTTTAACTTCTGCTAATGGCACGGCAAACAAAAAATTCGAATGAGTTTTGTTTTGCTGTATTGAGGCAATATACTAGTAAATTTGTTTTTTATGCCTCGGCATGGACTTTTTAATTTGACACCAAACATGTTCTTGTTCTGTCATCCAAAACGCAGCTAAAGTAAGATCAAGTTTGTTTGGGGTAAAAATCCGATAACCCCTTCTTCTATTTTGCCTAATATTTTGCCCCTGTAATGGCAGCACAGTAAGTTTTTTATGCCTGAGTAATATTTACCACTGTAGGCGGCCATGTTCTTCAGTTTTCTGCCGGTGACTGCCTTGCGGCGTCGGTACAGCCAGATGCTGATGATACAGAAGACAAGCCAGAGAAGACCTCCGATACACCCCAGCAGAGTACCCAGGAACCAAGGTTCTCGCAGGATGTCCTGACGACTACTGCCCAACGGCGGACCTGCACTCATTATAACAACAGTGTGTAAACACTTTAGGTTCTCGAACCTGGTAACGATTAAAGTTTTTTTTATACACTGTGTCTCAAAAAATACGTTCCATTTTTATTTTTTTAAAGAACCATGCGAAACATTGGCCGATTTTGATAAGTTTTGGCAAGCAACATCGTAAAAAACTTGACGTAAATGACCGTAGTTTTGTCCATCTCATCTTAATACTGTCGCTACACTACCTTGTAAAATGCAGTTAACTTTGATAAACAGCTAGTAGTGGTAATTGCCAAAACAAATGCACTTTCTTGCTAAGCAAATTTATCAGTTATTAAGCCACAATTCAGATCTGTTACAGATGCCCCGAGACATAATAATTGCTAAGTTTCTTGAACCCTGCAGTTTTGTAAACAAACTAAAATGCTGAGTTTTTAAAAACACAGATAATTGAGATGATTTCAGACGCTTGTCATGATGTCACTACACTGCACCCCCCCCTAAAAATAACATCCTGAACATTTTCAACTGTAAACTGAGAAAGGATTATCAGACTGTAATAATTTTTAGTACAAATATTTCTAGGACAACTAGCCATTAAATGTACATTCAGTTCCAACCTCACTCAACGTCTGTTCTGCAATACTTGGAAAAAACCGAACCAATGAAATATTACAAAACTAGAAATTTGGGGCAAAGCCCAACGTGAGTCCGCCCGGCGCCCTAAATCCGATTGGGGGAAATTAGGGGGGGGTAAAATTTCCCCGGCATCAAAGTCACGTGGCCCGAACTCAAATGCATTTGTATATGCAGAACGCGCATTGTCGACTTAGGGTAGGTCAACATGAGCGCTTATAACTTTGTTCGTGGTGGACCGAATTTCACAAATTTTTTTTTGTTCAACGCCCAAAAGATCGTTCTCGTCAAAGCCGTTTACAAATTGTCGCTATCTTCATCGGTACCAGAGATATTTGCGCTCAAACTCGAAAGTTGTCGTAAATCGCACCGATTTTGGCACGTTTTTTGCCCTCCCAAATTTTAAGGGGGGCGGTGCCCCCAAAAGTTGTACTTGCGTTAACACCCCCACC
>Ga0209367_1000287_pt1 | contig 45131 bp, 32 predicted proteins | sample WorMetLIZISLAND2_FD_187412 | JGI IMG/M metagenome (GOLD analysis project Ga0209367, IMG submission 187412) | Marine gutless worms symbiont microbial communities from Max Planck institute for Marine Microbiology, Germany - Olavius geniculatus... ... | reverse complement strand
CTACCGAGAACGTCGAGAAGGGCTTTTAAAGCCACACAAACGAATTAATAGGCCATAGTGATGGTAGTTTACTTATTTAGTCTAGCGATACGTGGTCTCATGACTACACGGTTGAATTGAAATTGAATAAAATTTTATCTCTTTCTTTAGTTCTAGCTGTACTGCAATTACAGCATTAGGTTTCAAGCAAGAAGTAGAACAAATTAAGGCTAACTTTTTGTCAACGTTTTCGAACGTTTTTTTTCCACGTTTTTACGTTTTTAACGTTTTTTTATATATATTTTTGGAACTTTTTTTACATCTATGGTTTGTAAATACGGCGTAGTTACATGCGACACAAAACATTTTAAACATGTTTTTAAGTGTTTTGTTTTAGATGCTGTAGACTTGATTACACGCAAAGTAAGCGCAAAAATGTTTTTTTTTGTTTTACGTGTAACCACGGTCTTGGCGCATTATATTTTTATTTTAAAGTCGTTTCGCGTGTCAGTCGCATCAAGTGCACGTGCTGTACGTTCAGCAGAACTGTATGTCAGCAGACTACGCCCATTCGTGCTGCAAGCGCCAGCAGCAGAAAATAAAAAGCGAATTCGGGACTTGTGGGAAAAGCGATTTTATCCGAGTTTGCTTGAAATGAAAGGGTGAAGGAAAGGAAAGGACTGAAAGGGATACGGGTTGGGAATGGTATCGAGGAAAGAAATCGTTCTCACTCGTGCAGTTTTCTTTCCCAACCTTGGAACGCAAAGTCGTCAGTATAAGCTTGTTGATAGAAGTGCTATATCGACACTCCTTTAAGGATGTGATCGGCTCAGTCGGCTGCGCACGCTGCACACAGTTACGTCATCAGCAAATAGCAAGCGTCCAAAGTTCCAAGCACCCAATTAATTGACCTTGTACGCACTGTCTGTAGCAACGTCAACTTAATTTACAAGAAATCTGAGCTAATGCTCACGAGATGCGCGCAAGCCTATATCAGTTCCGATTCAGTAGTTTAGCTGAAAATCGGGGTGTTCACGATAAGTTAATATAAGAATACCAAATTCTCTATCTGGATCGCATAACGATAGTTTCGTGGCGCCACCTTGTGAATGATATAGACTTGTGTCGCAGCACGAAATCGCAAAAAAAATTATAAAACCCCCTACTTCGGCGTTTAAGGTCATTCAAAGTCATTGAATTCGGCGCCAGTCGAGAGCCAGTGTACGACTTCCTATTAGTGATTAATAGTAACCTAGGCTTTATCTCACACCGTTACTGAGATACAACGAGTTATAGGCCAAAAATCGCAAATTTTGACCACCCCCTCTCTCTATCTGGATCACATAATGATAGTTCCGTGCAGCCGACGGTGAAGATTTGGTGATCCTAGCTTGCACCGTTTTTGACTGATCCACCCGTGTGACAGACAGACAGACAGGCAGACGGACGGACAGATTATTGCGATGGCTAAGACGCGCTGAAAGCAGTAGCTGCTTTCGCGCGTAAAAACCACACTCAGCTTGCGGTTCTACGTTTTTCGCAACTTTCGACTGCATTCGTGCGTCGTAAAACGAAATAGTAAAACCGCGTAATCTGTAATGGTAAGTACAAGTAAATAAGTAAAATGCAAATTTATATATAACGCATATCGTTAAAGTAACTTTTAACACGCTATGAACGTGGTTTAAGTACGATATCGCACTGTCCGGAATGGTATAAGATCGTACTGCGTACTCGCTTAACCATTCGACTTTAGCAGTGCAGCATCTAGTATACATACTGTCCAACTTCACCTTCTGGAAAGCAGAAAAAGGAAAAGAGAAAAGCGGAATGAAAGAAAGCAAAAAGGAAAGGATAAAGAAGAAAGAAAATGACAGCGATGAGAATCGAGGAAAGGAATCGTTATCCGTCATGGAGATTTCTTTCCCAACCTTGGTATGTCTGTAACTTTGTTAGCCTGTTGAGAAAAGTGCTCTGTCGACACTCGTCTAAGGATGTGATCAGACGCTTTGCATCAGCTGCGCACGCTGCAGTCTATTACGTCACCACCAGACTCCAAGCACGCATCTAAAGGCGCGTATACAGAGCGAACGAAACGACCTTGAAGGAGCGTACGAAGATCTGAACCGAACTGAAGTAAAATAACCTGAAATAAATTAGCTGCAACGTCCGGCTTACATTTGAGTTTATGTCTTTTCATGTTATATCGTTTCATTTTATTTCGGCTAAGTTCTGACGCTTCTTGACTAAACTGCTTGCTAGTTCGTTCGCTTTAATTCTGCAGTATGTGCAACGCAACTGAACAAAACTGGCATCTCAGTTCTGATCAGTTAATTTCATTTCTGTTGCTTTGTATAATTTCTACCGGCGCCGGTATGACGCGCGAGAAAATCTACTTTGCTCGTAATTCTTGAAATGTCTCGTTTATCGTTATGGGCAGGTAATATCCGGATCAATGCTAAATCTAATCGATTGTTTTCTTCGGGTCACGAAACCATAACCTTCAAAAAAGTTTACCGAAATCATTCTGTTCATAAGTTGTGAACTAAATTTTCGGACAACAGACAAACAGACAGACAGACAGACACGAGTGAAAACATGACCTCTTCCTTCTTTTGGCGGACGTAATAATCCTGAGACTGTGTGGCGAAGTAGATGTGATGCCCAAAAACCAACATCATTCCACGATAGTTTCGCATTACGTGGCAGTCTTGACAGATCTGATTATAGGAATCTTGCAGCGCTCGCAGTATATACAATGTACCACGGGACTACGCTTTTGACCGACCGAACCTTGAGTACGTTTTGTCGTCTGTCTGTCTGTAACGCATGCATTGTGGCTAAACGATACGTTGCAGAGGGTAGGCGATGGTACCGTTTTATAGGGCGATATGACGAGTTCCTACCGCCTGGCAAATTGTAACCATGTCTCTATCTGCAGCGGTTTGGCCGCAATTTTAAATGCAAAGTTGATACTTACAGCCATCACTTACGTGCGCCGAAATGCGGTATCGTATATCTTAGCGTCCATTGTAGCTTTCGATATAGCAGCGTCACCATAGTGTGTATGGGACTGTAGTTACTCTAGGAAATCGTTTTTTTCTGCGACCGGAGGTCGGTCGCTGGCCTTTGGATGTAAGCTGCATGGTCGGCCCACCGTAGCGACAGCTGGGTTCCTTTTCCCTCCAGTGGATCTGGCATCAGCGTCGCTAATGTTTTTTCCTCGACCCACGTTTGCGCTCGAAACCTAAAAACGAGAGGCTATAGGCTACGCCCGTAGACTCATGAATATTAATGGCATTCGGGTCTTCTTGAACAAATGGATGTTGACAATTGTGTTTTTCTCCGGTGGCGTTAAATATTTGATGCGGCGCGACGTCGGCCGTTATATATGCGTGACACGAATTTACCGAGTCATCGCTTCTGACGTGTTTTCAATACTACGTTGTCAGTTTGAATTCGTCGCGTTCAGCACAGTCAACAAAGCCAGCAGAGAAAAAGACCGAGTTTTCGTGAAAGATGCAGTCAAAAGTCAGTGGCTCAAAACTCCCGATGTTAAAACTAAACATGCCCAAGGGCACTTCGAAGTAGTATTAAGCTAAGGTGAGCAACCATTTAGTCGTTTACATCAAGTTTCTTCTCATCGACCGATGTTTCACAAAGTTACTCAAAAAAGCAAGAAAAACACTGACAGTTATTTTGACAAACGGTGTAGCTTAATACGGACGCAGCAACCGAATTTTTCAGAAGAGGAAGGAGAAAAAAGATCCGATCGCTATATAACCGTGAGTGGCGTACAGTCTTTTCCCTACAACTGTCATAGAACTGCTTGCGTACTGACATTATTCATGCAGAATGATTCTCCCTGATTCGTCAGCAGCGACGAACAATAGTAATACATCTCCGTACGCGTCACGGCTGTTGCCTCAGCAACATATGAATATCTAGACCACCCAGACCGAGTGAATGCGGAACAAGTATCCTAGGTCCACTCATGTAGCCTAGTAGGGCGGGCCTATACGCTCATTCGCCGGCGCGATGTGTTTTATTGGCGCGATTATCTTTCGTTTGGTCTCGCGTGGCGGCGCCACCACTGCTGCAGTTCGCCGGCAAATCTGATGCTTCTGCTTCTGCTGCTGCAGCTGCTGCTGCTGCAGCCGTCGCGGCGTCGTATCTAGTTGGCAATTAGGCGGCGCGCGATTGATGGTCGCGCATTGCGATAGCCACTATAGCCATACTGATCGCACCAACGCTTCGTTCGACTTCGACAGATGCTGGACGCCGCAGACAATGGAACCCAGGGGCTCAGACCCGCAGTCTCCCAGACAAGATATGAGCACACGTAGAAACTGCACTGAATTTGGTCACTCATTTTGGTTAGGTCTATCGGAAAGGGTTAAAATTGTTGGTTGCCAGCAGATCTCATTTTTTAAAGCTATAACGCACCAACTTCGATTTCATGGCGTTCCTCAGACCCTTTAGTTGGACTTTAGGGATCCTACTTTTAAAGAGAGGGAAAGAGAGCAGGGAAAGGAGAAAGGAAGGGGAAAAGGGCGAAGAAAAGAAATGGAAAAAACGAAAAAGAAAGAGAGAGGAAAGGAAGAGGAGTCGGACAAGGAAGACAAAAAAGGAAAGGAAAAGAAGAAAGGAAAGAGAAGGAAATATAGGTGAGGGAAGCGAAAGGTAAAGAAAAAGCACCCCTTTCTCCAATTCAAATGTCTGACTACGCCATTGATCTGCACTTTGTTCGACAGATGTTGGACGCCGTCGCGCATTCGACCGTCCGAGATAAGCCTCACGCGCCGTCGCCGAAAACCGCTGACCACCGTATCAAGGAATGTCGCCGTCCGGAATTCAAAGTAGGGACCCGACCCCACCCAGTGACGTATATAGTGGAAATCCCCCCACGGGATTTCCTTCGTGTTTTACTGTCTGTCCTGACTTTACGATCCGGTGCATGCCATCGTCGTGCTTGGCAACATCGATCCCAGAGCTTCCTGCAACTGACCCCGAGCAAACGCATAGAACTACATCAGGTCGATATTAGTAAGTAAGCTGTAAGTAAGTAAGTAAGTAAGTAAGTAAACACTGTCAACTTTTTGAGCGCCTACTTGAAAAGTTTTCTAGTACGCTCAGTAGGCTTACGTTTCGTCATAATTATTATTTCGCAGAAAGCACGTGAGACAAAATTGGATCATTTTCCGGTGAAAATCGACCTCAACTTTGTAGGCCTACTTCGCGATCGCATTGCTTTCAGAAGTTATTTTGTCGTCGTCGCTTGCTAGTATTTTCTGAGAGTTATTTCAGTCATGTGCTGAGTGGCTTATTTCGACTTTTGTTGGAAATACGATATATGTTGCAAAAATCAGGTCGTCATAATAACATTTTCTGCTCCCAAGCAGGCTTTCGGACGCGATCGACTCCCATTCTGCGACTGCTTGCGCCTGCAATAACTCATCGTTCATGGCATCGCACTGGCAGTCAGTGCGCGCTCGGCCGGAAGATGTTGTGCCGATTGTGACGTCAGTCACATCACGTGATCAGTGACGTCATCATTGACGTCGTTTCTGACTCGCGCAATTCCATTTCCACCGCTAGAACGGAAATCAATAAACGCGGATCCGATCAGCGATAGGCCTACGCGTTCATCACTACGAAAACACGACGAACGACTAAGTGGACCGTAGCTGACAGTGCTGGCTGTCTATATAAACTGTGGTTAGCTGATAAACGCATTGGGCTCTGCAATCTGCAAACCATAGATGTTAAAAACATTTTTGACGTTTTCTTTTATAAAAGTTTAAAAACATGTTTTTATGTTTTTTTAAAAAAATTATAATGTTTTTGAAATTTTTTTTTTATGTTTTTTTATTTTTTAATGTCTTTTAAATGTTTTTGTTCTATTTTCAACGTCGCGTTTTTGTTCTTATTAAAAACAAACATACAAAAATTACAAATATGATGGATATCTCGTGGCCAAGTTGCTTTCAGTTTTGTTTTCGATCTGTACCATAATTACGGTTACATAATAACATTCAGTACATTTCGGTCTTCAGTCTTCATAAATGGCAGGTTTTTGTTTTTAACATGTTATTGTGCAAAATGTGGTTCAATGTTTTTATGCATGTTTTACATGTTTTTTTATAAAAGTGAAAAAAAACATGTTTTTATGTTTTTTTATTTGCAAATTAATGTTTTTTAACATCTATGCTGCAAACATTGCTTCGTCGGCCGTGTCTATAATCATGTGACTGTAAAAGCACGTGCAGAGTGAAGTAACTAAACTGAACTGAACTGACGTGGTTTTGTTTTTTGACTAACTGGCAAATGGCCGAACAGTAATGCATCACAGTAGGCACCGTCTAACGGCGTCGGTGGCGCACGTGACGACGAACACGTACGCGTCAACCGATTACCAATTAGTTTGTCTTGCCTGCGCATTAGTCAGTTCGTCAAAAGCTGAACCGTGCCAGTTTATTTACTGTTCAGTTCAGTTCGGTTACGTCGCTGTGTAAGCGACTTTAATGCAGTGAGTGGCTACTACATGCTGCGGGGGCGTTTGCAGGTTTCAACCCGGGATCAGTTAAAAGTATAACCAGACGAGACGCCAGATAGTCCGTGCGAACTCGTGGGTGGTCTACGATTTTTGGACTGGTCGCGCTTACGGTCTGCCCTATGGCACGGCCTGTCTAGCTGTCGTCTGTCTGTTTGTCGTCTGTCGGTAAAGGATGTATTATGGCTAAACGGTCCGAGGTGGGCTTCTGGTTCTTTCAAAAGTTTCGAGGACATTACTTACTTTTTTACATACTTACTGTATGTGTATAACAGTACAGTGTAAATAAATAAATATTCTTCGTTTCTAAAGGCGTGTGTTTGTTTTGATTTGTATTGTGTTCAATTTATGGCTGAAGTTGTTAAATTAAATTTCCGATTCGCTTGATTCACGGTGGATCAGACAGACTAGTGTACCGCGATTACTGCGAATGCAAAAATTGGTTACTTTGTGAACTCGAAATCGAGAAACTTCCATTAAGACGCATGTCACGTTCGCAGTCATGTTTGACGAAGATCCATTCAACGTTTTTGATGAAAGCAGTTCGTCTGCTGCAAAGTCAAGACGTCAGGCTGAATCGGAATCTCCACGAGCTACTGGCACGAAAACCAAACATCATGAAAACGTCGGAAATTCCGATAAATCTGACAATAAACGGTAAAAACGCCTCGTTTCCAGCTGAAACGCGAGACTGCGCAATCAAGTGGCACTAAATACCGAAAACTGCCGAAAACATTTTTTGTTGGTTTTGGCTGCTTTCGGTATTTAGTGCTACCGACATAGTGTGAAAGAAGTGTCACTAATTACAGAAAACATAACCCTAATTTTACTCTTAACTGAAAAATATGGAAAACAATCTCTCTTTTAGGTAGCAATGATTATATTTTCCGTGTGCATGCATGGTCTGTATGCGGTCACAAAGTGTTATTTACCATGCGCAGATCGCACACGCATTTCAACGGCATGTAGGCAAAGAGTTGCATGGGCACTTGTATGTTCACGTTTTTTTATTAGTTAATTATGAGCAAAAAACTAACTTTAGAAATGGTTGATGCTGTTTTGGTTAGAACAATTGTGAGTACTGAGTAATCTGGTCAGCTGATATTTTAGTTTCGAATCATATCAACATTTAGACTTATTACAAAAGCGTGCCACCTAAGGAATCACCCAAGATGTGCATTTTTAGATGACATAATACTACTACCCAAGATGTCATATAAATGAGTTCAGAAGTTTGGACTGTGCGCAGGCACCATAATTAGGCCTAACCGCAATTTGAGTGGATAGCCGTGCGCTCTGGCACAGTCAATAACATTTTCTGTGTGACATCAGATCGTGCATGTGCACGGTCAATAACGCCATGCTTTTTGTAGTCTTCAGTAGTCTTCACTCTTTGCCAAATAGTGCCACTTGTGTGAAAGTGCTAAACTATTCATAGTGCTACATATAATTTCTAGTGTAATTTACAAGTCCAACATATTGCGGTACAATTGGGATGAGCAAAGATTACGTGACCAATTAAATGTCATTGGGACACTTTGCCTTGTTATTCGTCACATTCTGCCACATCAGTACTTGCAAGTTTACTTTTAGGTACTAGCTTAACCAGGATGGAAATCAGTATTGGAGTTTAGTGGCTCATTGGTCTAGAAACAACAAGAAAAGCCCAGATGATGCAAAGGGGAATGTGCAACAGCGATGCATGTGCGAAGGCCCGGTGCTAACCAAATCTAAGTTCACAACAATGTTTCATTTAGACTTGACGGCATATGATGCCTAGCACCATATCCAGTGTATGAATTTCAGTATTGCATGCCACATCCAATGCATGAATTTGAATATGGCTGAAAATCACAAATTTTTTGTACCCCCCTCTCATTTAATGCCCTCGTTCGTGGTGACCTCTTTTGAATTTATGGGAAAGTTTTACGGTTCCTGAAAGTAGAGTCTTCCAGGCAGCAGACGGTGAAGATTTGGTGATCCTACCTTGCACCATTTTTGACTGATCCACCTGTGTGATGGACAGACGGGCGGACAGACAGACAGAATTGTGATGGCCAAGATGCACAACAGCAGTAGCTGCTGTCACGCATAAAAACCATCTGTGCATGCTGGTTTACTTAAGTTATCGATAGTTTCATTATTATTTGTCCAGCTGTATTGATTTCTGCCACTTTGTGAAACAGCACCAGTGATTTCATGAAGAAGTTTGCAGCGAGTGTTCAGAAGAAACCAAATGACAATGTAGAACAGCTTGATGCCGAGGAACAGTCTTCCAAGCGGTTGAAAGTAACCGATGAACTCAGGTAGTTTCCGCATCTATTAGGAGTAGTTGTGTATTTATATACAAGTTGTTGGTTAGTTTTGCTACTAATATTTGTATGATTTTTATAGTGCTGTTGTTATCGTCAGTTGCTCAAAATTTGTTTTTTTTGCATTATACATATTTTTGGCATTGTGTGCCTAGATGGCTTTTAACATAATTCTGTGTTTTAAGAGTTAAAATATCAGAATTAGACAGCATAGCTTAAGTTTCTGTATCAAACAGCATACTGAATAGCTCAATGATCTTTTCACTGCTTTGCTTTTACTGGGGTGTTATCCACTATTCATAATGCTTTCTGTTTAGTAATGATTTTCAGTTTTTGATTAGCTTTTGGAGTCAGTGGTATCGTGGTCAGGGAGCAGGGGGGGGGCAATTACAATTGCCTCTTAAATTATGGGCTGTTAGAAAATGTCAGAATGTTTTGTTTAAATTTTTTTGTTCACAAATGCAAAATTTGGGGCTGAATACTCCCCATTTTGGGGAAATTAAAGAGCAAAGTTCAAATTTTGAGCACCTATAATGTCTGCTGTTGGAAATTTGCAGTCTGTTGAAGTTTTCTTGGAAATCTTCGTATGTCTGTCGGAAAATCGCAACTGTCTGTTTTACCCTGCCTGATATTTTAACCATGACGCTGCTCCTTGGAATTGTGTAGCCTTGCGGAGATGATGCCTCGGATCCAAGTGCATCGTCTGGAGACCATTGAAGCATGTACGCATGAAGTTGCCATTCCTCCCGGCATGGAGTATGTGCCACTCGTGGTTTCCTCTGTTAAGCCGCCCAAGGAATATCCATTCATCCTGGACCCGTTTCAGAAAGAGGCGCTGCTGTGTCTTGAGAACAATCAGTCTGTACTTGTGTCGGCCCACACGTCTGCTGGCAAGACTGTTGTTGCTGAGTAAGACAACCTGTCATTGTAATAATTTCATAGTTTCGTCACTTATTACACACTTTTTTGTCTTTTATTGCTTTCATGCTAATTGGTTTTTGATTGACGATGGCGATCCTGCTGATTTGTTGTCTCAGTGCTATAGGAACTGCCCAGCCAGAACCATGAAGTGCTTAATATAATAGCTGTTTGTTTCTATGTATGAATAATAGTAATATTATTAAGATAGTAAATCATAATAAACTTAAGGTTATGTTTTTTTGTGGTTACTTTGTCTCTTTGATAGCAGGATTACTAAGAAAGTTTTGTGTGCATTTTAGTGAAATTTTGAGGGATGAAAAACAAGTGATCTAGCAACCCTGATGCCAGAGAGACAAACTGACCAAAAAAAACATTATTTTAAGTCTTACTATGGTAGTGCGCGAAAAGTCTGTTTGTCTGTTTGTCTATCTGTCTGTCTGTCAGCCCCCTCTAGCGTCTTCCCTGTTGCACGGTCGCGGACCCCGAACATGGCATTTGAGTCCTTGGGCCTTAGGTACGTGCCTCCCACCTTGCCTCCCACCTGCCCCCACAGGCAGCTTGAGGGGGCGGGGGTTGAGTTGCCGGGTTTTCTTTTCCCACTGATTCTGTCAAGTTCGTCAGTAGGCCTATAGTGCTCAGCTGTGTGGCGACATCCAGTGAATGACGGCACTTAAAGGTCCCAGTTAAAGGCCGGCCATGAATTTCATAGTTTATGTGATGTGTGCCGGCTCACGCTGGCAATTGGATCAGTGGCGCCCTCTGCACGTTATTATGATCGCATACCACATACTGCATACAACCCCTCTCAAACTCTTGCATGCATTCATTTCACTAGCAAAGTAACCAGCCTGTAGGGCGTGTACTTTGCTAGTTATTATAATTTAACTACATTTTAGGGTGAACTTGGAGTTTCTATGAAGGAAAACATGTACCTAGCATGTTTTGTTCCCCTTCGCAACTGCTATATTTGATTATGATTGCATAGAAATTGCGACTGTTGTGATTATAACAACATAGCATAACAGATAGATATTCAGGGGTAATGGAGATAGTAATTTGGTAGTCGGCCCATTCTGTTCCAGGTACGCAGTGGCGATGTCATTGCGGGACAAACAGCGAGTGATCTATACGACTCCAATCAAAGCACTGAGCAACCAGAAATACCGGGAATTGTACGAGGAATTTCAGGACGTCGGGCTGATGACTGGGGATGTCACGATTAATCCTACAGCCAGTGCGCTTGTCATGACAACCGAGGTATAGCATTTATCATATATCATGTATTACTATATATATATCAATTCATAATGATAGGATTTAATGTGGCATGAGTGCGTGACACTCTTCTAGATTACGTTACAGTATCAGGTGCAGTACACGATGGTTGAGAACATGCTGAGACTTTGATATGATTAAAATTTACCAGTTTTTTCTTGCATTTTTCATCTGTTCAGATAACGCAATTTGGTTTTAATTAACCAACCTGTTTTGAATTTGAAGAGATGGTGACATTAATAGTTAATAGTTAATAGCAATTATTGCTATTCGTTAAGTAAATGAAGGCAGAATTTATCAGAAGCGTTTCCAGTTAATTAATACAAGATTCTGGTTGCAAAGTAGTATCAATACAGAATGTTTTTTGTGCTCAGAAAATGCTCTTCGACACTTTTCCTGACATTGAGTACTTTGTAAATTTGCTTCATTATTTTCTTACTTAACAATAATTCAGTCACATTACTGACATTGTGTTTTTCAGATCCTGCGTAGTATGCTGTATCGTGGATCGGAGATTATGAGAGAAGTGGGCTGGGTCATATTTGACGAGATTCATTACATGAGAGATAAAGGTAACATTTTCTCTTCGACCCCTGTCTTCCAATAGACAGCATTATCACATTGATGACTGTCTGGAGGATAACAGGGAAGATTATTAGAGCTACCATTAATTTAATTACATATACATGCCTATAATGGAGTTCTTACAATTTTCGGTTAAGCTCATTTTTGCGTTTTGCGTTTCTGCAACAGTTAAACTTTCCGTTTATTGTAAAGTTTGAACTTGCCGTTCCATTATTATGTGTTTGTGTGCATTCTGCCTGGAAAGGCCGTCCCCAAAATGACCTATACTGTGTCGGGTGGGACGTTAAACCCTACTCACTCACTCACTCACTCACTCTTGCATTTATTTACTGAAATAGGCTTTCTTTTCCAGTTTTGTGATTTTACTATAACACACGGAAAGTTTGTTTGTCTGTTTGTCTGTCATACCCCTTTGGCACTTTCTGTGCTACATGACCCCGACCATGACATTTGAGTCCTTACGGGCCTTAGGTACTTGCTCCTTCCCCTTGCCCCTTACTTCTTTTTATATAGGCAGCCTGAGAGGAGTTGAGTTGCCAAGTAATGGATTGGACCCACCTGCGGAGTGGGAACTTTGCTGGTGATGATAAAGCACTTTATCTTCGGCATCATGCGGTGAAGAAGCGTTGTATATTTTGGAGCATTGTTTACTATTTTAGTGTAGTTTGCAGCATAAAATTGGTGCACAACTTGAAAAGTTACTTGCTTATACATCCGCACTGCTTGATTCTTATTCACGTAAGTCAATATATAGGATAAGTTTTTAAGAATGATGAAAACGTCGTATTCAAGTTGATATCTTTCCACGGCAATCCATCTCGCTAAGTACATCGCTCTTGATTACCAGGCATTGCTTGACTAAAAATAGAGTTAGTGAGAAATACAAAATCATACATTGGCCATCATTTACTTCATGGAGATGGTCTATCTTTACACAATTCACGCAAGTCTTCTTTAGGCATCTCTCTGTCTTGCGGTGTTTTTCTTATTTTTCTTGACTCGGTGGAACAGCTGGTGAAAATATGAAATTACTGATTGGCCGTCATTTGCTTGTTTGTGTCGCATGTATCCATGTGTAAGTAATTTTCTAATTGGCTTGCAGAGCGTGGGGTGGTCTGGGAGGAAACTATAATCCTATTACCTGACAATGTTCACCATGTCTTTCTGTCAGCAACCATACCCAATGCAAGTCAGTTTGCGGAGTGGATCTGCTATCTTCATAAGCAGGTACTACAACAAGCAGTTTACTTATTTATTTGTTTTTATTTTTTGTACTTAGTCAAGCATCATAGTTGGACTTATCATACCTTACACTACACAGCTTTGTTTTACTTTTTCGGTGAGCAGATGGGTTGTCTAGTAGTAGTAATAGTTGTAGTTGGATTAGTTGTTGCTGTTGTTTTTGTTGTTGTAGTATTTTCGGTAGTAAGCACAAACATTGTGCATTAGCTTAGACATTTTTATCTGGCTACTGAGGACAGATTAAATGTCTAAGCTAATACATTACTTCATGCTTATACTTTGGATTTTTGCTGTTTTACATCATCGCTTATACAACATTAAATGAATTGTTTGCAGTTTTTTTATATAATTGACAAATAAACAACAAACATGGCTATCTGCAGTTTGTTGCTTATTCACGCTAGAAACATCGCTTCACTTCGCCAGTCAGAACTACAGTTCATGCATTAAAATGAAGTTCCAGGCATGTCAATGAACCACTACTGGTCAATTTTTACTGCATGTATTGTTTTCTGAAGAAGTTAAATGGATAGATGCTCTCATATTGATTTGCGATAGAATGTATTTTTGACAGCAGATGATATCGTTGATATCGTTGCTATGATGATGTTCACTGGCTATGGCATCCACTCACAGTGCATGCTGGGTAATTTAGCACAGCACTGCAAATCAGGGTCACTCTCAGCCAGTCAGATTGGCATAAAGTAGGCTCAGTTGATGGCGAATCAACAAATCGTGGATCATGTAATTGGAGATCAAAAATGTATGGAAAAATGAAATACAGTGATTAATTCTGAACATCAGTTTGATCGGAGATCAGTAAATTGGAGACCAAATTTGATTTGATTGGCGATGGAAAAACCGGACCTAAGAGATCTGGAATAAACTTGAGATTTTGCTCTACTCACCAGGTAGCAGCATGGATGTTTGAGAGCTTTAATCCCTTCTAGTGCAATTATTTATTAGCTGTCAATGCTGATATGCGTTGCAGCCATGCCACGTGGTGTACACTGAATATCGACCTACTCCGTTACAGCATTATATATTCCCAGCTGGCGGAGACGGCATTCATCTGGTTGTGGACGAGAACGTGAGTAATATAATATTAGCTAATGTTGGCTATTGCATATGCTGAATAGACTAAATCGGCTCAAGCAGGCTAGTACTCAGTTTTTCTACCCCGGAGGGATGGAAGGCTGAGTTGCCTTGGTGGCTGATTTTATGCTGAGATGGTTTACCCATTTGCAGACAGTCACCATGGATCCAAGTGGTATCGCTTGAACCCAACCGGAAGTCAAACTTACGAGTGTGCCATGATTTCTCGAATGCAATGCTCTGTTCGGCAGTGCTTGTAATTATGGTATATACCAATTTGCAGCTGGTAAGTGCGAGTAGGATGCGATCAGTAATGTTGACTTATATATTGCCTGAAAGTAGGCCCAAAATTATCGGAATGCACATATCAATGTGTTAAATGTCAGTAATATACAGATAATCGACAGTCATGTTGAAGATAACACATTTACCATACTCTTGCAATGTTTTTAACCATCTTTTGCCGCGAAATAACAATCAACTGGATCAATTCGTCTGCTGCAGCCGCCATTGCAGAGGTCAAGGTCGCAAAGTCGGAATTATCATCATGCTGTTGAAAGCGCTGAGTTTCCAAGTCGTAAATATGAGTCGGAAGATGAACGGAACGTAATTTCCGACTCGGAAACTCGTACGTACGGTATTGACAACCACTATCGAATGCAGCATAAGTCCAACTTCATAACCATTATGGCGTGTGGCCACTATTGCAATGGCGTTCACAGTAATAGTGTTTGCTGTGAATGGTGGCTGTTGCAGGGTGTGTTTCGTGAGGAGAATTTCAACACTGCGATGACAATACTGAACGACACCACATCCATCAAGGGTGATGAACAGCGCAAACGTCGCAGCGGTGGCCCTCTCGGTAAGTTGTCATTAATGCTACCTCTGTTGATTGCAGTTTATAGTAATAATAATGACACATGCATTGTCTGTTTTTGCTACGCGCCAGCTACATAATAAAGATGGAACAGTTCACAAGCATGGACGTAGGAATAATCCTTGTTCTGGACCTCACAAGGCCCCACTGAGCGTTGGGACCCCTGGTTGTCCAGCTTCAGGTTCTACTTTTCATACCTCTAGTTCTGCAACTAACTCACAACCTACTGGTACTGCATTTGTCGCTACTGAAGTCTCACAGGTTTCTTCACAGTCACCAAATTCACACCCCACTGCTACATGGCTGCCAAATCACCCTCTGATCATCAAACACATTCCCAATCTGCCAGACCTGCTTGTGCTTCACATTTGTCACGCCCGCTGGGCAATGTTGTTTCTAATCTGGGTGATGTTCATTGCTGGCTGGTAGTTCTGAACTGGACCAGGCTTGTTTTGGTGAATCCCAAGAGAGGTGGTAAGCATCATAACGTGGCATTGACAGTGAAAAAACGACTGACGTCTCTGCCTGAGTCGAGCACTGCGCAGTGGCCGACGTCGCTCGATGGCTGTGTTCCCATCAGTGCCAGGCACTCCAAGTCGTCCATGTCTGATGCCATCGCTGCCAAGATGGAAGATGGCAACGTGCGTGCAGCAGTCAGACTGCTGTGTTCTGATGAAGAGCCAGCGCCGGGTTCCACTGATACTTTGAACAAACTCCAACTTGAGCATCCCAAGGCCCCTGCAGATCAGTCAGATAGTCCTGCCATGCTAGCCTCTTCATTATCCGTGGATGAAGCTGAAGTTTTCCATTCGCTCCTTTCCAGCTGGGTCTTCTGGTGGGTCAGACGGTTTTCACCCTCAACATCTGCTGGATTTGGTCAGCTGTCGAGAGTTTGGTGCCGGTCTCTTAACATCTCTCACAGCATTCACCAATCTTCCCTTGCAGGGAAAATGTCATTTAGGTATGGCTTCTATCCTGTTCAGCAGGCATCTAGTGGCGTTGAACAATAAGTCGGGTGGCATCCGTCCCATTGCAGTTGGGTTCACTTTGCGCAGACTGGTCTCCAAATGCGCCAACTCTTTCGCAGTGTGCAAGCTTGCTCCCTGCTTTGCGCCACGTCAGATGGGAGCGGGTGTTAAGGGCGGCTGTGAAGCAGCAGTTCATGCTACTTGTCGTTTTCTTGGTTCTTTACAGCCAGGATCTGTCATTGCAAAGCTGAACTTTTCAAACGCATTCAACTGTCTGCATCGTGATTCCATGCTTGAAGCCGTTTCTCAACAAATCCCAGAGATTTACAACTACTGCCATTCAGCATGCACCCATCGCTCTGTACAGTGGTTTGACGAGCAGGTGATATGGTCGGAGTAAGGCCTGCAGCAGGGTAACCCATTGGGCCACCTACGTTTCTGACTGACAGTCCAGCCGCTTTTAAACTTTCTACAGTCTCCACTCGTTGCTGGCTTCATGGACGATTTTACTCTCAGTGGCCCGGAGGATGTTGTGGACCGTGACATTGCTGTGATGACAAGCACTGGCACCAGTCTGGGCCTCCACCCACAACGTGGCGACGTGTGAACTTGTGCATCCCCAGGGCAGCGGTATAAAGTCGGCGGTCCTGGGCTCATTTATGTCAATAGCACCGGACAAAGCCGCGTTGCTTGGTGCCCCGTTGTTGCCAAGCAAAAGCCTGGACACAGCGCTGGATATTTGCTGCTCCAATTTATCGAAGGCTATCAGTCGCCTGAGTCACATCGAGGCCCATAACGCGCTGGTTTTGCTGCCGTTTTATGGTTTGGGACTTGTAGCATCATATGTAATGATACATGTCAACTAATGTTGACATGTAGACAACTAGACATTGAAATCTAATGTCAGCAGTTTTTGATAAGTTCGTGAATTTTTTTTCTTGCCAACAGTGTGAATCCTGATTAATGTTAATCTCGACTAAAATGGTTGATTCCGACCGAAAATTTAGACACATGCTTTTGTATGTGAACAATTGGCTGAGGAAAGCTTGAGTTAAACTTGCTATTTTTGTTTGCAGGTGGCGGCTCGAGCTGTTTCAAAATTGTGAAGATGATCATGGAGCGCAACTATGCCCCGGTCATTGTCTTCAGCTTCAGCAAGAAAGACTGCGAGGCTTACGCTACTCAGATGTCAAAACTCGACTTCAACACTGGTGATTATTATCTGCTTTGTTTATTTATCACACGCATCATTAGTACTGCTGCTGCGTTTGTTTTTTTGTCAGCAGTCAACATCAGTATCAGTAAAACATTTATACATCATAGCACCAATGGTCGACGGTCAAATCTGACGTGCTGGTGTGTGGGTGAATAGACGTGATAACTTTAGTCTGTGCTGTGCTGCCATCTGGCGAGTGATACATAACAATCAGCTGCAGCGAAATTGACCAAAATATAAAGCAAATATTGTAAAAAAACTTATTAGTCTGCATTTCTAAGATTACCACAAAAGTTTGCTAGCAAACAAGTGTTGACATTATTAAAGCAGTTGGGAGTGGTTATTTACAGCAATGTTGACACTATGCATAAAACACCCGCCAAATGGCAAATTTTTCTTCTATGAATAGACGACTTCCTATAAACACACACATATGTGGGGTTGACGTGGGTACCCGGGTAATAAACTACCGGTAATTTTTTACTACCGGGGTACCCGCCTAGAATATTTAATTTAATTCATTTGTCAATTAATATTAAATATTGAATTTATTTTACTAGTGTTAGTTTTACATTTTTGAATAATTCTGTTGTTTCTCTAAATCTTCGAGGACTCATGGACCTAATTAGACCTACATACATTTTATTTTGCATAAAAATGCAGCAAACAGACAAAGAAACACAGAGAAAAAGAAAAACAAAACACCAGAAAACGCGTTAAACGCAACACATACCTCGGAATAAAACTCCAAATTGCCGTCACAACTCACAAATTAGTTTACGGATAAACTTCAAACGTCTCTCGTGAAACATAGGCCTAGTGTCACTTTCCTCTTTTAGCTTATGCAGAATTTATTTCTTTTGTTTAACTGAGCAGTTATGCAATAATGAACAGTCATTTTAGCAGCATTTCGTTTTATGCTTGATATTTGCATCAATAGCTGAAGATTAAATGAAAAAGTGAGAATAGGCCTATACCTCCCCTCCCCCTGTACAACAGTGTCATACTTACTTATTTACTACCCGACGGGTACCCGGGTACCTGCTAAGCTACCCGGTCGGGTACCCGGATAACGAATTACCCGATAACGGCAGCCCTACATATATGTATTTTGTTTGGATCCGGAATGGTGCATCTTGAAATTGCTGCAAAGTACCTGAATTTTGGCAAAGTTTGTTGCTAACTTTTGTCTACTTTTTTTACTGCAAAACACAACTGCATCTGGTTTAGTTTTCGTCAGTAAGTAAAAAACAGTCATTGGACATTGTTAAACACGCATTATTTACAGTTATCTGTATCAGAAACGGTAATTTATAGTGTTTTCTACAAAGTAATATTTTTTCTCACACTCTGTAAATATAATAATCATAAAATTTCACATGTGAAAAATCGCTTTTTTGTCAGAGTCAACATTTTGTGTAGGCCTGTTGGAAAATACTGGTTTGTTGTTTGTAAACAATATTGTGAAGTAGTTTGTCTTTTAATTTTCTGCATCTACTGTAGTTCTGAGTGTGTTAATAATTTTTTGTCCTTATAAGTGATGAGCTGACAATTGAAAAAGCTCCCTGTAAAAGCTGCATCTTAAAATTGCTGCAAAGTACCTGAATTTTGGCAAAGTTTGGTATATTTTGTCTACTTTTCACTGGAAAACGAACATACTTTCGGTTAAATTTGTATCAGTAAGTAAAGAAAAACGTCACTTTGATATTTGTAAATGCATGTTTATTTCTGATTATTTTTATAGCTAACAGTAAACAAGAGTGTGTTTTATCGAGAAATTATTTTTTAGTCTATAAATGTAATTAGTAAATCTAAAATATAACATAATATTAATTTTGTGCTGTCCTGTTTCGAAACTGCCTGGGTGTGTTGTCTGTGAACAGTTTCTTTGTATACGTATTATGTGAATGAGTTGTAAAAAAAATTTGAATTTATTGATTAAAAACATAACATTTAAAACAAGGATTGCATGCAGAGCAGCTCTGTACCTATTACGTATGAAGCCACTATCATTTCCCGCGGTGTGGTTGCATGTCTGCAAACCCTATCCAGTGGCATCATGGTGGGGAGGGGCAACAGCAACAGCGGTGGAGCCTAGAAATTATTGCAGGGGGTCAGCTGCCTTCCCTTGATTCCCTGTCTTCACTGTGATGTCTAGTGCCAATGAGCAGACAGTGAACTTTTGCCTCCGATGCTCAGTCCATGTGAAGACCTGTGTAATAGCTCACGACTGCTATAAGCATAAGCGACCCTTATTCAAAGTGAAGGACAGCATGTCTGTATCCAATTCCGAGTTTCCGCTTTTGTGCAGCTTGTGTGTAGGCCTATAGCTAAAGCTGCTGGTCGGAATAAGATGCTATTTGACACACTTGAATAGTTTTTTGTTGATTGTTGAGAGATCAAAAGGTCATTTGCTTTGCTTGGTACAGCAGCAGAAAAAGTGAGAGTATGAATTTGAAACTGTGTTCAGCCGAGGAGAAGAAGATGGTGGACACGGTGTTTAATAATGCAATCGATTCGCTCTCCGATGAGGATAAGAAATTGCCCCAGGTCTGCTGACATTTCTGTTGGTCGATAGCTAGAAATATCGTTTCTTTTTTGTTTCTGCTGTTCGAAGAACTGTGTGTGAGCTATTTGTTTAATGAATTTCATTTACCCGAATTCAGTGTTGTTAACAAGGACTTAATTCTCAAGGTCAAGGACTTGAGTTTCAAGACCAAGGCCAAGGACTTGGCCCGCAAGGCCATGGACTTGATTTTCAAGGCCAAGGACTTGACCTCAAGTACACATTCGAGGACTGCTTTAGAACTGTTTTCATTACTTGACCTCAACGAAGCAAAGTTGAGCTAAAACTTTAACTAGAGTTTCTACTTCAATATCATCATTCAATTGTGTGTCACTCTAAAATTATTTTGTCTTAGTTTTTATGTCTGTTTGCACCAAATCATGGTGATGCCGCTGTAGCTGTAAAGTTTTGCCAGTGTCACTGTGCATGGTAGACCTACTGGTACTATCACCGACTTATAATTTTTCTATTACAATCACAAATGGCTGTTCTGGTTTTAGAAGTTTGAACACACTCACAGTAGCCTAGTAAAGTAAGAAATAAACACATTGGTCTGTCCAATAATGCAGGAGACCTGCATTAGACATTCTCCTGAATGTTTGGCGAGACGTCGGGTCACAAAGTAAGATCCGTTTATCGACAGAATGAACGCAGCTGGTAGCGTGTGGAAGTACCAGCGATTACATTTTACAAGAGGGTGGCCGAGCCAGAAATGGCACGGTTGCCATGCCTCCAGTGTACCACGCCCGTTAGGCGGCCGCCCTGTTGTTATTCCTGGTATACGTCCACGTGCTATAGGCCACACAGGTGCAGTGGACAGGAAGTAAATACATGATGCAGGTGAATCCAAGGGGCGCATAAACAAACAGTTTACTGGCACCAGTTTGTTTGCCAGGTTATTTTATTGCAAGGGAAGTGATTTATATCTGTACAACAGTGAACTATAAGTCCGACAGGTGGAGGCCTTGCAAGACTCGAGACTTGTTAGCCAAAACCTAGGACTTACCCTCAAGGCCAAGTCCAAGGCCAAAGATTTGACAATCAAGGCCAAGGACTCAAAATTTGTCCTCAACGACACTTTGAGGCCAAGGACAACAACACTGCCTGTATTACTCTAGCTCAGGCCGGTGTTCGGCATTGAGTGCTTGGGAATTTTCGTGGCAGTATTTTTAAGGCAGGTATTAAGTTTAAATGTACTAGTTGCTATTGCAGACATTTTCTGCTGTCTTTGCTGTAATGTGCTGCAATCATGCGTGTTTTTTGTTTTGGCTTTTAAGTACTTTATTTATTGAAACTAAACTAAAGCTAAGAACAGCGATCTACGCCGTGGGCAAATAAAAACGTGGCACTTTATTTTTGTCCATATCTTCGCCAATTATTGACTGATTTTCAGAATTCTTTTTCACTCTGCAGACAATTTGCATTAGTGTGATTATTATGCATCCCGCCACACCATAAATGTGTCTCTACACTATTTTGTGAAATATAAATGCACGAAAAAACTAACAATATTAACAACATTTCTAAGGTAAATGAAAAAACACATTTCATACCTACATTGTGGTGAATGAGTCATGACTTACACAGTCTAGTGTCATACGGATCGTTCACCTTAATGTTGGTCTGAAGTGTTTTTTTTAAATTTTACCAAAATATATGTCTGTTATTATCGTTATATAAGCGTATTTCACTTATATTTCATGAGGTAGTGTAGAGACGCATTTATGATGGGGTGGGATATATAATGACCATATTATTGCATTGTTCACGGAGTGTGTCAGTGAAAGAATTTTGAAAATCTGTCAATAATTGGTGAAGATATGGACAAAAATAAAGTGTCACGTTTTTTATTGGCCCATGATTCCCCCTTGTGTTACACTTATTTTTTGTAACGTGGTCTGTCTGTCTGTCGCAATTGTGCACCGTGCTTAAACTGTTTGACAGATTTAGACTGCGTTCACATAAACACGAGTACGAGTCCGGCACTTTCATTGGCGGTCGTTCACATACGTATGAGTACTGGTTATCTGTAAATTTCTCTCGTACAAGTAGCTTCTGTGCAGGTCATGTTTTATCCAACACGAAATAAACTGCCCGTAAGTAGCACTAATGTAATTTATAAAAGCCAAGGTGCATATTTGACGTCAGACCTGACGTCATTGTAAAATTATTCATTGTTAGAGGTGCAGGGTTAGTAAAATTATTAGCGAAGTGATGGAATATTGTTGTTTTAACGGCGAAGCATTTTCTCGATTCGATTTCATTCAATATGGCCGACATGTGTAGAGTTATGTGCTTGTACAAGTGACCGTGAACGTTCCACTCGTACGAGTGAAGCTTCTGCGGGCCATAAATGGAAACTTGGACCCGTACTCAACTCATGTTGATGTGAATGCAGCCTTAGATGCTGTTTGGCACGTTAGCTGAGTTTCGCTTGTGGGTCTAACGACACCTTGTGTCATATGGGCGACTGCGTTTCCTGGCCCATGGGAGATTTTGGATCGAACTCTCCCCCAGTCAAAGCAGCCAAATTGTTACAAAATTGTTAGTCTTGTGCTGCCAGTTGGAATGCAAATGAGGATAGTAATTTTGCCTTTTACCAAATTATTGTGTTTTTTGTTGAATTTACAATGTTGTTATTTCACGGATCAGGTGGAGCACGTTTTGCCATTCTTGCGGAAAGGAATCGGAATACATCATTCCGGACTGCTTCCACTGCTCAAGGAGACCATCGAGATACTGTTCTCTGAGGGACTTATTAAGGTCTGCTCAAACATTTTGAACATATTTTCCGCTGATTACGTGTAAATTATGGTAGTGCATGTTGGAATAATATGTGGTGTAATTTGAAACATGTTTGTAGATCATATTTTAGAGACTTTTTCCCACCAACATGGCAAGCTTTTTTTGGCAGATGTTAAAATATTGGCTTTATGTCTTACAACTATCGTTTTTACGCGCAAAAGCAGCTACTGCTTTAGTGTGTCTTAGCCGTCACGATTCTGTCTGTCCGTCTGTCACAGTCAGGATCTGTCTGGATCAGTCAAAAATGGTGCAAGATAAGATCACCAAATCTTTACCATTTCCTGCCTCGAAGACTCTAGTTTCAGGATCCCTAAAGCTTTTCCATAAATTCGACAGGGGTCACCCTGAGCAGGGGCACTAAATGAGAGGGGATTAGGGAAAATTGGCGATTTTCAGCCAATAAGTCGCCATATCTCAGAAACGGTGCGAGATAGGGCCTAGGTTACTATTAATCACTAATAGGAAGTCATACACTGGCTCTCAATTGGCACTGAAATCAATGATCTTGGATAACCGTGAACACCAAAATAGGGGTTTTTATGGATTTTTTGGGTGATTTCGGTCTGCGAGACACATTTCAAGAATGAATTGTGCAGAAATCAATTGAGACAGACAAGGACAAGCTGCATATGAAATTTTCAGCATTGAACGTAGATTCTGACGGTCCAAGTCCTGATTTTCTAGGCTTAAGGAAACCTGCACACGAGGTCATCAAAGAGCAGTACCCTCTTAAAAGTCATTATTTTGCCGTTGTTGGCCAGTCTTTCATGAAACCGGTTGCAGATCACCATTGGCATGCTGCCTGTCACAACAAGCACTAGTGACAAGCTTTTTAGTCGTATCAACATCGATGACTATAAAAGACCCCAAACTTTCAAAATAAAGGGTTTTTATTGATTTTTGCGATCTTCGGCTGCAGCACACACTCCAAGAATGAACTGTGATGAAATGGCTGGAGGTAGACTGACAGTTTGCGAACAGGAACTGCTACAGGCTTTTGCGCATCTCGTGAGCATTTGCTCAAATTTCTTGTGTCTTTAGTGATACAAGGAGGCAATGATTCCAATATGTTAGCAGTCTACAGTGATAACAACAAGTGGTATAATGATTACTTGTCAGTTCTCCTTATTGGTTTCTGTTCGAATAGCAATGTAGCATCTTTGACCACATTTGTTGGCTGCAGATTGCAGAGTATAAAAATTTCTTCTGTTGTCCATAGGATGTTCTGGAATTTTACAAGGAAACCCTGTTGCAGTTGAGTACGGAGGGGGGAGAGGGAGAGCATCTTCGACAGTAGCTATTTCTATTAATTTGGATTTTGCCAACACTGTAGCCTTTTTACCTTTGCTGCTGTGATGCAGCTGCTAGTTTAGAAACACTGATGGCATTCAACTCATAAAAATTCCTGATTTGTGGGCCCACAGTTTTTCGCGAGCCGCGCAATTTCGAGCCTAGCCATGGAATTTGCCTTTTTCCACGGAATTTTGATAGTTCTGCGGAATTTTCGCAGACTTTGCAGAAGTTGCGAAATGACCAATCGTCAATTTAACAACAAAATTAAATAGACTAAAGATGTCATGGATAATCAAACTGAACTGTCTACATTTGTTGGCTCTACTAATAGCCATCGCATTATGGCACAATCATAAATGAACATAATGCGATTTAACAGGTTGCACTTTTAAAAAGAAAAAAGTTAATTTTCTTCGTATGTTGCTAGCGTAACTGACCACAATGCCAGCCTTCAATAACTAAAGTTTTTTTTTGACACGACAGAGCTCAGTTTACTCAGAAACAGATGGCCATGGTGAGCTGCAGAATTTGGGCGATTTTGCAGCAGTGAGCCATGGAATTGTGCAAACTGGCCCATGGAGTTTGGCAAAATTTTCCGCAGAAAACTGTGCGCCCTACTGATTCGAATATTTCACAGCATGTACTGCATAACAAGATGGGCACCGAGATATGACATTATGATGATGTGACTCGCATATACAGACACTGTTTGCCATCGAGACGTTTGCTTTGGATCTCAACTTGTGCTTTGTTGTACTGCATAGTGAGTTGGACCGCATGGTTCCTACGGTCAGGGGAAGTCAGGGAAAAATCAGAGGATCAGGGAAAAATCAGGGAATTTTACATACCAAAGTCAGGGAAAACTTAGAGGGTCGGGGAAAGTCGGGGAATTTAAAAGTACCAGGGTGCAAAAGTTAACAAAGATGCAGAAAAAAATTTTGAACTGTTGTATGCAGACCGTGTACAACATTTCAAATTTTTTTCTGTTTGCTTCGCTCGCAGATTATTTGTACCTCCACTTTAAAATTTGTTCCACCGCCTTTGTTTCTAGTGCGATTGCAAGCGATTGAAAACCGACATTGGCATTTCGCGTGAACAAATTAGTCAGGGAAAACGATTCATTTTGTCTTGGAAAGTCAGCGAAAATGAATTCTGCAGAGTAGTAGGAACCGTGCGACTGAGATATTAGATTCTAACATTGTGACTCGTGAATGCAGGCATTGTTTGCGACGGAGACGTTTGCCATGGGGCTCAACATGCCTGCACGTACTGTCCTATTTACAAGCATGCGCAAGTTCGACGGAAGAGATTTCCGCTGGGTAAGTGTTTCGAGGTTTATTTTTTATCCAACAAATTTATCACTCTACACACTGTAGCCTACTCCACTGGATTTGTTTCATTGTAGCAAAAGTCGTGTGTGGCACTGTAGCTCGGTAGTCTTAACGGTGACGTGTCGGACTTGTAATCCTGAGGTAACTCAGAGGCGCAGGTTCGACTTTGCACCGGGACACTGCCTGGTAACGACCTTAGGCAAGTTGTTCACACACATGTGCCTTTGTCACCAAGCAGTATAATTTGGTACTGGCTTCACCGCTGGGAGGTAAACAGGCACACCGCATGATACACTGGCCCTGTATCCGTGGTCTCGCAGTGTAAAAACTGGTGTCTGGCTGAGGGCCTTAGGACACAGAGATCAGTGCCGCTCTATGTGCCGTTAGGCTTGGGAAGGACTTTACGTTTTACGTTACGTTTTTACGTTAAAGTCATGCTGTAAGTAGCTTTCAGCTGATGTAGTCACAGGCGGTGCAGTATGTGATGTTAATAAACTAATACCGATGACACTCTTAACAGTTTGATGTAAAGAAAGAAGCATTTTATTATGCATGAGAGCTAGCTACCTATTAATAGCACGTATTAGCTATGGTAATTCTGTTCATCCATCCGTCTGTCACAGCCTTGTACCGATACAAGACCAGGTGAGATAGAGACTTTGGGTTTTCACCATATGATAGCTTAGTGTCTCTAGTATATTGTGACAAAATTTCATGCCACTGGGTGAAGGGGGTCCCCACGAACAGGGAGGGGAGAAAGAGGGCACCCCCTTACAAAGGTGTTATTCTACTGTTATTGGCTCGTCTAGCGTAAAAACGGTTGCAGATAGGCACAGACATGCTGCTTATCATAACAAACACTAGCAACGAGCTTCTTATGAATGTCAACATTGATGACCGTGAATGACCTTGAACCACCCCCCCAAAAAAAATAGGGTTTTAGTGAATTTTTAGCGATTTTGGGCTGCGACATGCATTTCAAGAGTGAATTGCCCCGAAATGGCTGGAGCTAGACCAAGACAACCTGCATATGAAATTTTTAGCATTGAATGTAGATTTTAGCAATCCAAGTCCGGACCTTCTAGATTCAAGGAGGCCTGCGCACACAGGTGTCAAAGAGGGATACCCCTCTAAAAAGTGGTTATTTATCTGCTGTTGGCTTGTCTGGTGTGAAAGTGGTTGCAGATAGGCACAAACATGCTGCTTAACATAACAAGCACTGGTGACGAGCTTCTTTGGATTGTCAACATTGATGACCTTGATTGACCTTGAACTGTAAAAATAGGGGTTTTTAGTGATTTTTTGGCGATATGCAGCAACGAAATTGATGGAGATAGACCAAGATTACCTGCAAACAGGAACTGCTATAGGCTCTTGCTCGTCTCATGAGCATTAGCTCAGATTTATTGTCAGCTGTGACTGGCCACATCACTTCACTGTGACTAATCACTGGCTGAACGGTAGTTCAAGCCATGTGTTAATGGCGACTTCTCTTTCCTATGGGAAAGCCAAAAATTCGACCCCCACAGAATCAAAACCCCTGATCTGATTGAGATAAAATTTGGCACGGTTGATTACGTCGGCTAGATGACACCTCATGCAAAATTTCTTGTAAATCTGCACAAGGGGGGCTTCTCGGCAAATAGGTGAAATATACGCAAAAAATTTTATAGCTGTACATATGCCTTTTTTCAGAAATTATTTTGTAATTTTTGCTGTTGTCAATGTGCAGGTCCTTAAATGTTGCCGTTAACAAATGTATAAACTGATATTTTGTACATTTCTGTAGTCAATGGTTTTGCAAATTTTTACGAAGATAAGGCAAGTAAGCTAAAAAAAATTAAACAGTAAACATGTGTTTATTAGTACTGCAGCCAACTGGCGGTGAAAAATGGAAAAAGGAAAGAAGAAGAAAATGACAACAAGCGGAAAACACAGAGGCCTGCCATTGAAGCTGTTGCATGCCGGGTGGCCTTGATAACGTTAATCACGCCCATAAATATTGACTGATGACACAGAAAAAGTCTCATAGTAATGCATTCACGTACACTTTGAGTTTATGTTCAGTCAACTTTAGTGTTAACTGGTCCAGAGTTCTACGTGTAGCTGCTGGAAATCTTCTCTGAGCGACTTTGATATAGACGAGTGTCTGAGCCAGTGACATTACCGAGTGATGTAGCCTCAACTGACACTGAGTCATCAGATACAGTGACAGAGTCAGCTGACTGATGCGGCTACCATAGGAATTCTCAAGGCAATTAGAACCGACAATCAGTGTCAGTGCAGTCAGTGAGACAATGTCATCATCCATCAACTGAATGAACTCCAGAAATGTTGAAACATTGGGCATGTCATCAGCATACAACAGCATGTGTACGTTCTGTGTAGACAACCGTAAACACTGCTGATAGTCGTCACATTTGAAGGCGTACAGTGCCTCAAAATCTGTTGTGACAATCGTGGCCAAAGAACTAAAATCTTGTGCCATGAGCTGACGACATGTTGTCAGATGTTCAACCGCAGACTTCTGCAGTAACTCAACCAGATCTGATGTATTGCATTTCTTTGCATTCATAAATGAGCATTCAAAGTTTAGCCAAATAGATTTGCATCGAAGTGCTAACAGTCGACTTACTGATAGAAACAGGAGCACATCAGTTATAAACAGCTGTGGACTATCATTAATGCAAACTTCATACCGTTTGAATTTGTTGCTTGATAGCATTTGTCTAAACTGACAACTATTTGTGACTGCCAAATATTTGATGTGCAAATAATATGCAAATGATTCTGTGGTAATGATGGAGAGAAGCTGCGGTTGTCGCTGTTGTTTTAATGCAGCAGTTCGTATGCTTTGGTACAACTCTGCTAAGCCTAACATGTTGTCAATGTCAACGTCGAACTTGGGTAACATTTGACCTTGTACAACATGTGAACTGCACTGTGAGTGATCTTGTGACTTTGTCACCAGTGTACAATGATCTATCGCCATCTGGTTTTGTCCTGTAGTATAGTACAAAACTGCCAAGTAGACATTTGCCAGGCAGTAGATGGAGTTGCTGTCAGAGTCTTTGCATTTCAATGCTCTGTACAGATACGCCTTGGACAGTTCAATCTGTATCAGTGACAAAGTGCTGAGTGATTTATTCGCCACGACTTTCATCAACTTGCCGGCTATGTTCACTGACAACACACTGGTGGAATGATAGGAGTTACGTCTAATGTCAGCAAACTGCAGTCCACATATTGTCGCTAAGATATCCATCAACTTGTTGTTGAGACCATGTTTTAGTCTAGATGCAACGTGTAGAAATGCTACTGCCCTGAAGTAAACAGAGAGATGTGATTCGATCTTTGTCCACTGATTCATCCAAGAAACACATGATTGAGCAGTCAGTGGGTTGACGTATACTGCTAATGGGATGGTAAACTCCACAACATCAACTAATAGCAACAAGTATAAGAGTGATCTGTTCTGTCTCTCGGCAACAAGCACTGAAACTGCATTCTGTAGTTTTACACTTGTCGTGACGTCACGAAATAAACGTGAAATGTTTTGTGGACAGTCATTGAGCTGTAAACATTTTTGTATGTAATTGTGTGCAAACCATGTTGATAACAACGTCTCGTCTACTGACATCAATTGATCTCTTATATTTGTCAGGTTGAATGAGCTGTCAACTAAATTACCACAGTTGATGAAATAATGTGGACAGTGTCCATAACTCAGCCAATCAGCTAGAATATGCAACAGTTGGACACATGTTCTAACAAGGTTTACACTATCAGTCCACCAACTACTTGATTTGGTTTCAGAAGCCCATAACATCAGAGTTTTAATGTGATAGTTGCTCAGTAATTTTGCTCCAGAGCTGTCAGCGCAGTCTGTTAATCGCTCATTTTTTACGAAATATCGTAACATATGATAGATAATCTGCTGCACTGGCGACCAGCTATTTAATAGTACAATTTCTGCTCGTGAGAATGACAATCTGTGCTGATGCATGCCCATCCATTCATGTTGTCTACACTGACGATGTGCCACATGAACCACATCACATCCATTGCTGACAACACAATCAAGAGTTGCTGAGTCTGGCCAGCCGTAGTTTCTGTGTCGTGTTGGCCAGTCAGCCGCTTGTGATGGCCATGACAGACAACGTACGCAGAGCACTGTGTCAACTGATATCGACGCACTTGGGGGAAGAACTGCTGCTGGTCCATGAATTTCTCTTTCAGTTAGTCGTTGATTTGAGGCATACTGCCCTCTGTCGTACTCTACGGCGTTGTAGTTATCATCATCACTGCATTGTGTCAGTAAGTAACGTAATTCCAAGTACACATAGCCAGGTAAGTGACTGCCAATAATCTCAAATACCTTGACATAGTTGTGAAACTCATCTGGTAACTGTGTTGGCGGTGGATGTCTTTGTGGTATTGCCAGCATATTGTTGTAGTGAACCATCACGTCCACATCACCGATATACGGTAAGATCGGTTCAATGTAGAACTCAGCAATACTTCCTGTTGTCAACGGAATGACAACGACGTCAGGGTCGTCTTCGTCTGGCTGTCCACTCGCATGTAGGCCGCAATACACTTTAGCCGCTACAGCACAATTATTTCTGGACGGCGGACACAGTTGACAAGTGTTTAGCAGAAATTCTGTAATTATGTCATCTAAACTGAGTTCATGCGACATTTTTTCAACTACCAACGACCTGCCTGAACAATAATAATTATCACTAATAACAACAACAACGACGATACACCGTTGCCATGACTCAGGCGACAACAAAGAAAAGTCCCATAGTTTCTCTGGTGCTTTCACTTTCGATTTCTCTCTAGGAAGCGCACAGTAAGTAAATAATATCAAGCAGTCATAGCTTGCTGTTATCCATAGCTGTATGTTTTGTGGTGAATATTTTGTCTTTTTATTTGTCTCATTTCTATAGCATGACATGGGAAAGATTGTAAAATCACTTGTGTCTGTCTGTTCCTGTGTTTCCGTGTGCTATGTTCAACATTCAATGCAATTTTCATGAATTTTTGAACAGTAGCTAAAGGCACAAAATGCAAGATCAAGATTTCCATAATTCTTACCGGTGTAAATTAAGGTTGTAATGCATTTTCAGTGGGAAGGCTTGAGTACCATAGTCCATAGTGGTGGTTAATAGCTCAAAAGACGTCTCTCAGGGTCTGCTATAGACACAAAGCACAAAAATAATGCAACCCCCTAATTTGCTCTTTCACAGGCTGAATGGAGTTCAAGCCCTGTGTTAATAAAAAACTTACGGGAAGAATTAATGCCTTTTTCAAGAGAGCATATCGATATGGCTTTACTACTAAAATTATGGAGGTCACTAGTCTACTCGATAATGCTGGTAAATATCTTTTCTGCAATGTGCAAAAAGCCCACCATTGTCTATATGGTATACTACCTGCTGAGAATGAACATGAAATATGCAAACGCGGTCATAATTTTGTTTTACCTCACTGTACTTCCAATCTTTTTAAGGCTTCATTTTTAAACAGATGTTTGTTTAGTTTAATTTAGTATGTGTAGGCAATCTTAGTTTGGTTTTATTTCCTGAGTGTTACATGTTATTTTAATACAATGTAAATTTCATACTTTCTAGACTACATTTATCAACAGGCACATGTTAAATTGAGTGTAGTGTAGTGTAGTTGAGTTTATATTCAGTGTTTTTTTTTCTATTGGTGTATTCTTGTAGTGTTATAAGTTTGTATTGCTCATAGCAGTGTTTGGTTTAATGAGATGCATCAAACGTGCATCAGTCAGTCAGTCAGTCAAACAGCAGGCACTCTTTCCTATGGGAAAGCCAAAAATTCGACCCCTCACAGAATCTAAACCCCTGATCTGATTGAAATAAAATTTGACACAGTTGATTAAGTCGGCAAGACGACCCTCTGTGCAGAATTTTATGCAAATCCGTTTATGGGGGGCTTTTCGGCAAGTAAGTGAAATATATGCAAAAAATTTTATTTATATTAATATGCCTTTTTTTCTTTAACCCTTCTACAGGTCAGATACTTCGGTGGAGTTTTGCACACTATGGCTCAGACGACGAGGTCGCATCCAAGGATGTGCCTTTCGGTGGTTGAAAAATTTAAAATTAATCTTTAACATATTTTTCCAAAAATTCGGAAAAAAATTACAATGGCGCTTATGGAGAAAATCAAACAATTCTTTAAATGATCATAACTCTGGCCATGTCATGGCTTGTGCGATAGCAACAACCTGTTGTATAAGTGATGTGCCAAGTCAATGAGAAAGCCAAAAATTCGATCCCCACTGCTCCCACATTTTTCAACCGGTCTTTTTGAAACTCACAACCAAGAACGATATCCGGGATACAACCCTGCATGCAAAATTTGGTTGATGTGGAATGACGGGAAGAGGGTCTGCGAAAATGGCAAATTTTGGCAATTACTTTTGGTTCTTCCATTTTTGTACTCTTCGCGTTGCATCGAGATCACACCGTAGGACTGATCACGACCAATGAGGGCTCAAAATGCGTGTTTCTGCACAAGGAAGTGCCTTTTGGGGGTCTCGATGATAAAAAGTAAAGTTTAGGGGTCAAAACTCCCCAAGAACATGATTTTTAGGTCCTGAATAGTCATTTTAAGCCAAATTTGCGAAATTTTCAAATCGCGATATCTTAAAGTATAAACTCGATCAACGCAAAATTTGAAGGGCAAGTGACCGCAAACGGGCTTCGCGGGTGGTCCGGCGTTACAAAATAGTAATTCAAAATGGTGGCCGCCATTTCGGATTTTTGCACAGACACTACTAACTCAGCTGTCGTTTGAGTTAGAATTATGAAATTTTGCAGGAGTGTAGCCAGCTGCAACAGGAAATAGGCGATGTGACCAAAAGTGGCAGTAGTAATAAATTTAAGCTTGCTGTTGGGTATATTTGCACGAAATTTGGCATGTGGACTCATTTTATGGTCCTACATACGAATTGACTATAATATTGAACAAAAATAAAATCCAAGATGGCGGCGGCCGCCATCTTGGATTTTTGCACAAACCCGAATAACTTAGCTGAGTCATCCAAGAAACACATGATTGACAGTGTAATTATCGCCAGCCGTATTACTGCGCGACGTCCCACTGTCCTTGTTGTCAGTATCACAGGCTGAACGATAGTTCCAGCCCTGTGCTAATGGCAACTTCTCTTTCCTATGGGGAAGCCAAAAATTCGACCCCCACAGAATCAAAACCCCTGATCGGATTAAGATAGAGTTTGGCGCAGTTGATTACGTCGGCGAGGGGATTCGTCATTCGAAATTTTATGCAAATCCGTAAGGGAGGCTTCTCAGCAAATGGGTAAAATATACGCAAAAATTTTTATTTATATATGCCTTTTTTCTTCAACGCACCCACAGGTCAGACCTCTTAAGGGATTTTTACGCTTAATACGTCAAACGACGCGGTTCTGCACAAGGAAGTGCCTTTTTGGGGTTAGAAAATTAAAATTTAATATTTATCGTATTTAATGTATTCGCAAAAATCAAAAAATTACAATGGCGCCTGTGGGGAAAATTAATTAAGCAATTCTTTAAACGGTCATAACGTTGGCTACGTATAAGATAGAGTCGTAATTTTTGGTTCTAGGGTATGGTTTTCGGAGATGGCCAATCTAATGTTGTCATTCAATTTTACCCCGGACCCTCCCTGCTTGCCATGGCAACAAAATTTGGGACAAAATTGGCTATAACTCGGTCTGTGTAAGAAATATCTGCGAGATTTTTGCGTCTATAGGAGGTTTTCGGGGATGGGCCAGCAAATGCTGCCAATCGCATTTTCCCACGACCGACCCTCGTTGCCATGGCAACGAAATTTGGGACAAAATTGGCTATAACTCAGTCTGTGTAAGAGATATCTGCGAGATTTTTGCGTTCGTAGGGGGGTTTTCGGGGATGGGCCAGCGAATGCTGCCAATCGAATTTTTCCCTGACCGACCCCCGTTGCCATGGCAACGAAATTTGGGACAAAATTGGCAATAACTCGATCTGTGTAAGAGATATCTTCGGTATTCTTGCATCTAACAATGGGTTTTGAGGGTGGAGCAAATAAATGACTTTAGTAGGTCTTCCATGGTTGACTCTTGTTGCCATGGCAACAAAATTTGTAGAATTTTTGCAAAAATTGGCTAGCACTTGGTTAACTAAAGTCTACGAGATGGGCTCAGACTTTAGTTTGACTTGACTTTAGGCTATAGTCGTTTGTGGTCGGCCATTTTACGCAATGGTCCAATAACTGCAATAATACGATAGTTAAATTAGCATTATTGAAGTGTTTTTCGGACCTATATTAAGCGGGTGATGCGTGCAATATTAATTCATTTATTTGTGTGGTCATTTTCTCGATATAAAAGGAATTTTGTTCAATATTGTCAGCAATGCAGGCCAGCAGTGACGTCATGCTGACGCGTCTGCTTCGTTCAGTCACGCTATTAGGTAATAAGTAACAGTTATAAGCAGCTTGGCTACTGTAAAAATGTATCTGGTCGCATTATCTTTCTAACTGATCACCAGTAGGAAAACAGTATTTTTGTAATAAAACGACAAATATAAATGCACAAAACATCAGTTTATACACTTGTTAATGGCAATATTAAAGAACTCGCACATTGAAAACAGCAAAAATCACAAAAGGTGATATTATTCAGCAGCACATTGACACACAGTCAGTGTGATGTGGGCAATATCACCTTTTGTGATTTTTGCTCTTTTTGATGTGCGAGTTCTTTAATATTGCCGTTAACAAGTGTATAAATTGATGTTTTGTGCATTTCTTGATAGTATTGATGGCTAGGGCCCACAGATTTTTATCGGCTGCAGAATTTTGAGCCAAGCCGCGGAATTTGCCCTTTTCCGCGGAATTTTGACATTGCCGCGAAATTTTGCAGAAGTTGAGAAATGACCGATGATTAGTGTGATCATCGGCTTGATAATGTAATTAGACTATATATCATGGAGAAAATCAAACTAAACTGCCGAAAACTGCATTCATACCATCGTAATGTGGCACAATTGTAAATAAACACAATGTGACTAATTAAGAAATTGCAATTTTGAAAAGAAAATAGAGATTGATAATTTCTTTTGTATGTTGCTAGCATAACTGAGCACCATGCCAGCCTCAAAAAAGTGAAGTTTTTTTAACAGAGTAGAGCTTAGTTTACGCACAAACGGAAGGCCGCGGTAAGCCGCGGAATTTGAACAATTTTGCTGCGGTGAGTCACGGAATTTTGCGAACTGGCCCTCGGAATTTGGCAAAATTTTCCGCGAAAAACTGGGCTCTGTTGATGGCTGATGGCTCTGGACGTTGTTAATGGCTGGCATTTTGCAGCACAGTGTGTGTGTGAGCAGGGTTTTACGTCCCACTTGACATATAAGTGGTTTAGTATAGGTCATTTCAGGGACGGTCTTTCCAAGCAAAATGCATACACACATAATAACGAAACCAAAAGTTTAACCTTTACACAAAGTTTAACCTTTATGAGACACAAAATCTGAAAACAACCAAAACCTAAAATTGTAAGAACTGCCACATTCCAAAGTGTGCATATATAACTGACAATAATGACAATTCTAATAATCTTTCCTCATATGCTTCAGACAGTCATCAATGTCAGAATGCTGTCTATTGGAGGACGAGGGGTACTTCGCATCACAGATGGGACAGTCTTCGTTATAGCTTCATCCCAAGTATAGCTCGGGTTTTACCGCTTTTAGTCTGTGATAACCACACCGTGTAATGCTTTGAGATACTGCGAAGAAAGTTAGTTATTAGCGCCGTAGATATCTTTGGGTGAGTACGTTCAGTTGTATGGACGCGAATCACTGTTAATGACAGATGTTTACTATGCATATGCATGAGCTGTGCATGCGGCTGTAGATATTGTCAGGGGAGTACATTCAGATGAGTGGTCGTGCGGGCCGGCGAGGCATTGATGACAAGGGCATTGTCATATTGATGGTCGACGAAAAGATGAGTCCATCCGTGCCCAAACAGATCATCAAGGTCAGTCCATTCTACTGCATTGGTTGGATTAATAATAAGCTTTTTGTGGTTGTTCGTTATTTTATCACAATATAAGTAGATGAAATGGCATTCAGTATATTTTTGTTAGTTTGTTTGGTGTGAAAAGGGGTGGGGGCTTCATTCAGACATGGTTCAGACATGGGTAGGTACCTTGATGGGTGGGGCTCTAATTGAACTAAAGCCAAGAATTAGTCGAGAGATAAGATGTGTGTTAGTACCACAAGGTCATAGGTCAAAGGTCATGGTCACAAGACTACATTTTTGGATTCTTTACCATTTCCTACTACTATTTGCTAAAGGCTGGCCAAGATAGGCAAATAGTTGGGCTTGACTTGTGTCTACAATCCGAACCCAGTTTTGACATATGTCGCGCTACAAATAAGGGTAAAGGTGCCATACCCCAACTGGGGCATAGACAGGGTGCTCATCTCCCATTCTTAGGCCTTTGAGCCCGTAGGTGGATAAGCCACTTAGATCCGTGATGCATGGCCAGTGTGACGCCAGACCTACAGTTACTTTCCCAGCCGCGGGGCATCACCGCCCTTTGACTGGTACCAAATTGGTTAATTGCTTGGTTAACAGAGGCACAAGTGTGTGAACAACTTGCCTAAGGTCGTTACCCGGCAGTGTCCCGGTGTGGAGTCGAACCTGCACCCCTGAGTGACCTCAGCATTACAAGTCCGGCACCTTACCGTTAGACTGCCGAGCCACAAATGCTGGCCTCTTACTACCTGTTTACATGACTGTCTTGTTCTGTTGATATTACTGTAAGTGCAGGGCAATGCTGATCCGTTGAACAGTGCATTTCATCTGACGTACAACATGGTGCTGAATCTGCTGCGCGTTGAGGAGATCAACCCCGAGTACATGCTGGAGCGATCGTTCTACCAGTTCCAGAACTACGCATCCATACCGGCGCTCATTGACAGTATGTAAATCGACCGCCAATCGGAATTATACCAAGTATCGATACACTTACTGCACTCATATCTGTGTGCGCAAGTTTGTAGCCCCCAAGGCGGTCAAATTATTTCACGGCAGCCTGTAGTGGAAGATGTTACATAAAAATGATTAACACCAACATCAACCGATACCGTTTTTGATCTCAAAATTCCGAAAAATGTGTGTGTGCAGTTGGGGCGTTGCATTGCCCCAACCATACTGAGGGAGTTTAGAATACTCCCTTAGATTCCCTAGTTTTGCACCCCAAGTAAAATAAGTAAGTAAGCAGTTTGTTACACACGTCACACGCGTGTGCTTACAGTAAAATGCACACGCATTGTAAATACACGAAAACAAGTACAGAACATTAACACTGCGAAGCATCTAGATAATGTGTCCTCATGTTCATATTCTCATTGATTTAGTAGGCTTTTCGTTAAGTACATAGATATGACGAAAGCAGTGGGGATGGAGTTTGATGCCCTTTAGAAAATTCTGGCTACGTGTGTAGAAACTGTATATATTTTATAGTCGTGTTATAGCTGTTTATTTAGATTGTATTGCATTTACTTAATTGCTCTATTACTGCCAACTACAGCAACGGCAGTTCTGTTTTTGCAGCGCGAAACCTTGTCGGCACGAATGCACGATAGCGCACGAACTGCTGTACTTGAGGGAATTTTGCATCAACGTGTGTCTTGACAGAGTTGACCATCTGTCAAAATTTATTGAATATCAAGGTCAAAAGGTCAAAGTCACATACATTGTGGTCCATAAAAACACTTTTATTTTTTGAATAGCTTTGTGAAACATTGCCCGATTTTGATAATTTTTGGCACGTGGCATCAGGAAAGAACTTGATGCAAACGACTGTAGTTTTGGCCACCTCATTTTAATACTGTCGCTACACTACCTTGTGAAATGCAGAAGTTGTAGTTTGGCTATTTGCAACAATGAATTCATACTAGATAGCGCACGTGTTAGTGAAAAGTGACAAAGACGATTGGCAGCTATTGTATTTCAAAAAGTCACACGTGTCACATCACATCCTCTTCATTATACAACATGTGCTCAATGTGTTTTTTCCTGCACAAATGCAATTGGCAAACATTGACACCACTCGCAAAAGCAGGCTCAACAACGTGCATTTCACAAGGTAGTGTAGCGACAGTATTAAAGTAAGATGGCCAAAAGTATAGTCATTTGCGTCGAGTTTCTTCTTGATGTTGCACGCCAAAAGTTATTAAAATGGGGCCAATGATGCATGGAGCTAGTCAAAAAAATAAAAGTGGCACGTTTCTATGGACCACGGTGTAGATTTTTTTACGTGTTTTGTATGTGCGTGATCCTCCTTGAACCAGTTGGCCTGGATTTATGAAGTGTCATTCGCTAGATAGCATCACTTTATTACTGTCCGTAAAAGCTGCTGCGGCTACCCATTGGCAGTACTTTGCCTTGAGCACAGCTTAACGATGTTGTCTGTATTTTTGTTTTGCAACCGTCTTATTGTCTTGCATTCTTTTTCTGGTTTCCGTAATGTCTTTACTGTTGTAAGCAAGTGTGTGTTCTACGATTTACTTTTTCACTGAGCTGCCTGTCAAACATTTATCTGATGTGTAGAACTGAAGCATCTGGAGGCGTCCCACAACGCCATTGAGATAGCAAATGAAGATCAGATTGCATCGTACTACAAGATACGCCAGCAGCTGGACAACCTCAGCAAACAACTGCTCTCGTACATACAGAAACCGCAACATCTTCTGCCTTTCCTGCAGCCTGGCAGGCTTGTCAAGGTTTCCCATCTAAGTCTGCTTTTTATCTCTACAGCTGTATGTAAACTGTTGTAAACAGCTGAACAATGAGTTCCGAATTTTACAAGGTAGTGTAGTGACAACATTAAGGTGAGGTGGGCAAAACTATAGTCTTACATACAGAAACCGCAGCATCTGCTGCTGTTCCTGCAGCCTGGCACACTCATCAAGGTTTCCCATCTAAGTCTGCTTTTTTAATTTTTACATATCAGGCAGCCATACCATGCGATGCACTAGCCCTGCTCGTATACATGACCTCACAGTGTAATCGTATGTCTGGCTGATCAGCCTAAGGGCTAATGAAGTGGAGATCAGCACCATCCTATATGACTCCAAAAGGACGATGTTATGTTGTGTTTATATTTCCATATCAGTGTTATTCTTTGCTGCTACTATTAATAGTGTATCATGTAGTGTTCGGTAAAAAAAAACTGACCCCTTAGATATCATGCAATAAAAATGTCTAATTTGAACAAATTTGAATAAAGTTTCGTACACTTAACTTCTAATAAATTCCTGAAGCAATTGCCAAATTTCGTTGAAAAATATTATTTCTTACCAAAATTATTAAATGCTGAATATTGCTAACACAATATCTTTGTTACCAATATGATGTTACATACTGCAGTCGCTCAAGCGGAAGTGACGTTCGTGGACGCAATTAAAATAACGTAACCAATAACAAAATGGTGTTTTCTGCAGATAAGACAGTCATGTTTTATTTAAATTGTTGAAACAAGAGAAAGGGTATGGTGCTAAAAAGTTTATCACAGAATTTTCCCAGCAAGCCGTGGACACTGACAGGATTAAACAAACGGTTGCCTAATACTGGACACTTCACGTTTTGAAGCAACTTCACAAAAGCCGCTGTAACTATCGTTTCCATAGATAGATTCAACTGCAATTTGGCACTTTGATTGTCAATAAATGATGTGTTGTTGATGTAAAAGTTTGCCAGAATCAGATCTTGTTTGTTGAAGTTACGCAAATGTACACAGGTGTTCATCTATTTGTAACATCATATTGGTAACGGAGATATTTTGCTATCGATATTCAACAATCAATAACTCAGCTAGGAAATACAACTTTTCAACGAAGTTTGGTGACAGCTACAGAAATTTATTGGGGATTAAGTGTACAAAAATTTATTCAGATTCGTTCAGATTTGACATTTTTATTGTACGAAGTCTATGGGGACAGTTTTTTTACCAGACACAGTGTATATGCATAGTTGATCAAATATGCCACTGATTTGCACGTTTGTGTTTTGTTGCTGTTTTCAGAAGGTCATGCGATCTGAAACCAGTAAACTCCATAATGTACAGAAGTAATCATGTACCATTACGTGATGGATAATAAAGTTGTTAATTTTGTAAAAAAATATGTTGCTTTTGTCATCTTAGCATTTCTACAGTGATTAGAATACTGACTGAACAATAAGTTTGGTAGAAAACTGTTACATTTTTTTCATATTTTTGTCGATGATTATGACAATGTTGATGAAATGTCAGGTTGTGAATGGAGAAGATGATTTTGGTTGGGGCGCAGTGGTCAACTTTCAGAAGAAGGCAAACCAGTCAAAAGTGAGTAGCCTGCTCTACTGTCTTATGTTATTTAAAGCCTCCATTTCTTTGTACTGTCGTATTTACACTGCTCATGTGTTTGATTTTTTAAATTTTGAAAAAAAAATTTGTCAGTTATCATATTTTATGTGGCTTTGTATGTAGTGGTTTCTGTGTTTTGCTTTCAGCTGTTTCATTTGCATTTAATTTGTTTGCTTATTCTTATTCTGTAATTTCGATGAATAGAGAAACAGTTTTTTATCGGTGATACGTAGGGCCTGCATTTTTATGCGAGCCACGGAATTCCAAGCTGAGGCGCGGAGTTTGCCCCTTTTCTCAGCATTCTGATATTTCCATGGCATATCACAGAATTTCGCATGAGCTGAGAAATGGCTTTTGATTAGTGCAGTCGTTGGCTTGACGACACAAACTACGTTGTGTCTCAATAAAGCAAAGATTTCTATTTTTTTGAGATTTGTGAAACGCTGGCTGTTTTTAATAATTTTTGGCATGCAACATCAAGAAGAACCTTGATGTAAGTGGCTGTAGTTTTACCCATCTAACTTTCATACTCTCCTGTGTTGTCTTTAGCCAGCGCGGGGCCCTTGTTACTGACTTACCCGTGGGGCCCCCAAATAGGCCCTAATACCACATAATGAGCTGTGAACACACTGCACCACAAACTGTAAAATAGGCCTATAAGTCCATAGATAATGCAGGCCTGTGTCTTGTATTTTTAGGCCTACAATCACGCAAGTGAAGCAAGCGAAAACAAATTTAGAGCCCAGATTTTAGCTTCCCCTAACATTACAAGATCTTTTAATTGAGTTCAAGTTGTGACAGTAAGCTTGATTCATCTGCTGTGGTGATGAAAATTGGTTTATAGAGGCCTAATAGATCGATCGATTCATCCATAACCTTTTGTGGTGATCACCACCCTAGCGTGGGGCCCCTTTGGGCACAGGGCCTTTGGCAGGTGCCAAGGTGCCACCCCCTAAAGACGTGCCTGATACTATTGCTACACTACCTTGTGAAATTCAGAAGTCGTAGTTTGACCATTTGCAACGATGGATTCGTACTTGGTTCTGCATATCTCGGCTTACTCACTAGCGGAAGGCTGCAGTGAGCTGTGAAATTTGGATGATTTTACTGTGGTGAGCTGTGGAATTTTGCAAACGGGCTTACGGAATTTGGCAACGTTTTCTGTGGATAACTGCAGGCCCTATTGATATGATGTTTTACGCATGAAAGCAGCTACTGCTTTCAGCACGTCTTAGTCACCGCAATTCTGTCCGTCCGTCTGTCTGTCCGTCTGTCTGTCACACGGGTGGATCAGTCAAAAACGGTGCAAGCTAGGATCATCAAATCTTCACCGTTGGCTGCCCGGAAGACTCTAGTTTTAGGAACCGTAAAGCTTTTCCATAAATTCGAAGGGGGCCACCCTGAACGAGGGCGCTAAATGAGAAGGGGGTGGGGAAAATTTGTGACTTTTAGCCAACAAGTCGCTGAATCTCAATAACTGTGCGAGATAGGGCCTAAGTTACTATTAATCACTAATAGAAAGTCGTACACTGGCTCTTGATTGCCACCGAATTTAATGACCTTGGATGATCTTGAGCATAAAAATAGAGGTTTTATGGATGTTTTAGCGATTTCTGGCTGCGGGACACATTTCAAGAGCGAATTGCATCGAAACCGATTGAGATAGTCATGTACAAGCTGTGTATGAAATTTTCAGCATTGAACGTAGATTTTGATGGTCCAAGTCTTGATTTTCTAGGTTCACGGAAATTTGCGCACAGGGGCAGCAAAGAGTGGTACCCCCGTAAAAGTTGCGACGAAATGGCTAAAGATAAACTGACAGTTTGCGAACAGGAACTGCTATAGGCTTTTGTGCATCTTGTGAGCATTAGCTTAAATTTCTTGTATGTTTTGGTGTGACCTGCAGCCGTCATCGTCTGAGACCGTCGATGAGCCAACGTTTGTAGCAGAAGTTTTGCTTCACTTGATGAAGGAGACTGCTCGCTGTGGGCGCATTGCGGCTGTTAAACCTTGTCCTGCCAAGGAACGTGGAGAAATGCAGGTTTGTTTCAGCTTCAGTTATTAAAAACACCCACTTACGTTTTCTTTTATATCTTTTATATAGAGAATGTTCAGATTTCCACAAAATTTTTAGATAATGTTTTGGAGGAAACAGGCCACTATCAGTCACGGTGTCATGTCTAAGCCATTTTGTACACTTTGGGCATAAATTTTGATAACTTGGAAGCAGGTTATCATATAAACTTGTAATTCTTCTAAATAAGTCACAGTGTATTGTGTGGTTAATTAAGTCAATAGAACTTTTTCGTGCATAGTAACTCAGCATTATGCAACAATTTGGAGCGTCTGCATTTTACACGGTAGTGCGTTGACATAAATCAGGAGAAGTGGACATTGAGTGTATCTTACATAATTTTATCATCTTGGCCATCTGGTTGCCAAAAATTATTAAATTTAGTGGAGATTTGACAAAGTTTTGACAAAAACAAGTTGGGACATTTTCTGTGACCACCCTGTAGTCAATTAACGATGAGAGAAGAATACTGGTGTATCTGGCTGCGTAGGTTGTGCCTGTGATGTTAGAACTCATTACAGCAGTCAGTGCTGTTCGTCTTTATATTCCATCTGATCTGCGACCGCTCGACAACCGCATGAGTGTCCTCAAAGCTATTCAGGTAATTAAAAAATTTAGTCGTATGGCTGGTGGTGCAGGCTGGCTGAAATAGATTGACTATTAGCTTGTTACATTTTTGCTGTAGGCCGATAGACGGAGTCGAAGGAACGATGTTTTTGCATGTGATTTGTGATTCATCGTTCGACTGTCACATAGTGCTACAAATTTGCCGGTAAGTAGCTCATGTTTATCCGGGCTGATCTTCATGAAGTTTTCATACCGTGCAGATATGCATCCCCTTTTTTCAGAACTGGTGGTATCCAGTTTACCTTGTTTCTCCTAATTTTTTTGAGCAGGTCATTTTCATAGTTGTCCGACTTTGTGCTTTCTGGCTACCCCACGTTCGAACTTAGCATCAGTGTTTCCTCTCTGCCCCCAGCGACTGCCCTGCAGATTTTTGGGGGTTGGAGTTAAAGCCCCCCTTTTCAACTTGACCACACTGAGTGTTTTTGTGTATGATTTGTCAGAATATTAATAGCATACTATGATGGATTTTTAAAATCAGATTTGTGCCTGTTGTACATTTTCAGACGATTGTAATTTGATTAGTTTTTGGAATCAAAAGCTATACCATGTGTGCTGTATCTTTTGTTTGCGTTGATTGGCGAACTGGTTATTTTTGGGTCAAAAGCAGCCGAAATGAAAGTCACAGGTTGAAACTACTAAAAATGCCATTCGTGAAGTTTGTTATCACAGTATCTCCGGTGTGCATTGGCGAACATTTGGTATCTGCAGAGAGCAGTATGTAGAGATGGGCTGTGTTAGAGATGGGCTGCGTATGAATGTTGACGTAATGAGTTCCACTATTGCGTCATTCCTGAATATGTATAGGAGGTACAGAATCGGTTCCCTGAAGGCCTTCCACCGCTGGATCCAGTTGATGACATGGGCATTAAAGACCACGGACTCACTGAGTGTATTCGTGTATGTTGACTTCTTTTGCCATTTACGATGTATTGTTATGCACTAAAGAATTAATTGTCTTTAAAAAGATCTTCTGTTAAGAATTTTTACGGATTGTTGAAATTACTTTGCAGCAGCTTGGTTTTTCGGCCGAACGCTACCTTTGTCATGATTTTCATCTGTTCATCACTCCGTTTGTCATGGATGTACTGTGGCTAAACGGTGCCATATAGGGCCTAGGTTGCCATTGATCACTAATAGGAAGTCACGTACTGCCTTTTAAATGACATATAAATCATTGACCTTGGATGACCTTGAAGGGTCATAACGCACTATGGAATGGAATGTTTTAAGGTATAAATGGCCATATCTTGGAAACGATGCAAGATAGGGCCTTGGTTACTATCAGTCACTAATGGGAAGTGGCATATGCCTTTTCAGATGACGTGAAAATCATTGACCTTGGATGACCTTCAAGGTTAGTGACAATCAGTATGGTTGGCCCCACCCTAGCGACAGCTGGGCTTCTTGTTTTCGTAGACTACAGCTATCACGCTTTGCTTAAGCATCGCCAGCATCTCTCCTAAAGCCAGCAGATCTGGCAGTTGAAACAACACTCTATATCGACATGGTTATTTATATTGGCATTTTTTGTCGTTTATGTAATGATTCTAACTGTGGTAGTGATAGTAGAAGTAGCGTTGTAGTTGTTGTAGTTGTTGTGGCAGCAGCAGTGGCAGTAGTAGTAGAAGTCTTAGCTTTAGTAGTAGTCGTTGTATAGCAGTATTTTTAGTTTGCCCGGAAGTGATAGCTTTCGGAGCAGACTTACGTTATGCTGATGTTTTTATTTAATTTTGTTTACCATGAGATCTCTGAGCTGCGTTCACTAACACCAGAGATCACGTGCCTTATGTTTGCCTACCCTAAGTCAACAGTGCGCATTCTGCGTATGCTAATGTATTTGAGTTCAGGCTACTTGACTTTGCTACCTTGGGAATTTCATCCCCCCTGAATTTTTCCCCAGGGCGCCGGGCAGACTCACGTTGGGCTTTGCCCCACATTTCTAGTTAGTAATAATAGTCACATGATATGTTTTATTATGTCATGTAGAAAATACCGTTTGAACACAGCACAGTTTGTAGTAATAGTAGTAGTAGTTACAGCTGTAGTAGTGGTAGTGGAAGTAGCAGTAGTGCTAGCACTTAACAGTTGTTGATGTTGTCAGAATCGCATAAGATGTTTTGTCATATCGAGCAGGAAACAGAAGCATTTGAACAGTGCCTGCATAACAGTCATTGCATGACAGAAGCCTAATAGTAGTAGTACTTGTAATGGTAGTTGTAGTAGTATTAATAGCAGTGGCTGTTGTTATAGTAGTTGTAATGGTAGTAATAGCAGCAGTAGTACCGGTAGTGTGAAATGTTATTGTAGATGACAGAAGCATTTGAACAGTGTCTGTACTCACATTCACTGCGTGACAGCAGCCAGCTTGTAGTAGTACTTGTAGTAGTAGTAGTAGTAGTATGTAATAGCGGTAGCAGTATTACTTTGTAATATGAAATGTGTTGTAGATGACAGAAGCATTCGAACAGCGCTTGTATTCACATTCGTTGCATGATAGTGCTCAGCTGGAGGACATCTACAATCGCTATCATGCCAAGTTGAAGGTTTTCATTCATTCCGACTCAATTAAAAGTCTTTGTGAAAGCTGATGGTCATCTCACTTCAGCACAGTTTTAGTTGTACTATGTTCACCGCACAGAATGATACTTTTCACTACCTTACGTTTGTAGTGTGTCATCTAGAGCTTCCACTCAGTTAATAAATGATAGACCATCTTTATAATTTGCCATATCATCCTGGAGCCCAATTCACAAACATTGTCGTAAGACATGTCATAAGACATGTCATAAAATTATCATAACTCATCATTTAAGATGTCATAAGATTATCTTACGACATGTCGTAAATGAATTCACAGAATACATCTTTAATGATCGTAACTTTTTTTACAAAGGCATTTTGTTGTCATGGTAACTATAGTCGTCTGCGAGCCACTGACTAATCAGTAAGTAAAAGCGGTCGTTTAGAGTTAAATT